>JACKQG010000090.1_pt1 | contig 119330 bp, 97 predicted proteins | sample 8237621 | NCBI WGS metagenome assembly JACKQG01 (sample SAMN15677084, study PRJNA649215) | marine metagenome | biome: marine; feature: Black Sea; material: saline water; isolation source: suspended particulate matter (SPM) from the Black Sea western gyre | collected 2013-06-09/2013-06-10... | reverse complement strand
AGCCGGAGCGGGGGTCGAACCCGCACGGCCCGTAAGGGCCACAGGATTTTAAGTCCTGTGCGTCTGCCAATTCCGCCATCCGGCCAAATTCCTGAAGATCTAATGCTACTAGCGTCGCCGGATTGTGACAACTGCCATCTGCTTTGCGTGATGGCGGTGTTCACAACGAATTTGCGCACGACAGACCAGCTATAAGACATCTTGATCGCAACGCGTTCGGTGTGAGCGTTTGACCGTCTGTATCTTGCTGAGGATACTATCCTCTCGCCGCATTCTTCCGACTTAAACTGCATCGATCGAGAGGCTTCGAATGATTCGACTTGCTTGTGTTCCACGTTGTTATTTCGCTTGGGTGTTTCACCTCATCGCCCTGCCGGTACTTGTTGATGCGATGGGCAGTTCAGTGGCTGCCGGGCCTCCTAACGTTGTTATGATTCTTGCGGATGACCTGGGGTATGGTGACCTGAGTAGCTACGGGGCGACTGACTTGCGATCGCCCCATATCGACAAGATCGTTGCTTCAGGCATTCGCTTCGATAACTTCTATGCCAACTGCCCGGTGTGTTCGCCAACGCGAGCGTCCCTGTTAACCGGGCGATATCCGGAACTAGTCGGTGTGCCCGGCGTCATTCGAACGCATGCTGAGAACAGTTGGGGGTACCTTGATCCCGCTGCGGTGATGCTGCCGACGTTATTGAAGCAAGCTGGGTATCACACTGCCATCGTTGGCAAGTGGCACCTTGGACTAGAGTCGCCAAGTCGTCCGAACGAGCGAGGGTTCGATCATTTTTACGGCTATCTTGGCGATATGATGGATGACTACTACAACCACCGGCGGCACGGTATCAATTATATGCGACGCGAGGAACGTGAAGTTGATCCAGAGGGGCATGCGACGGACTTGTTTACAAGTTGGGCCTGTGAGTACATCGCTGACCGTTCTAAGAAGGAATCACCATTCTTCCTGTACTTGCCTTACAACGCTCCGCATACGCCAATCCAACCGCCGCAAGATTGGTTTGAAAAAGTCAAGGCGCGCGAGCCTGGCATTTCGGATCGTCGAGCCAAGTTAGTTGCGTTGATCGAACATATGGACGACGGCATTGGCAAGGTCATGGCGAAGCTGGAGGAAACCGGTGTCGCGAAGAATACACTGGTTATCTTTACGTCGGACAACGGCGGGCAACTGAGCGCTGGTGCAAACAACGGTCCGCTTCGTGACGGAAAACAGAGCATGTACGAAGGTGGACTGAAAGTCCCGTTCTGCGCGGTCTGGCCGGGCAAGATCTCGAACGGTACTCACTCCGACCGAACCGCATTGACCATGGATCTCTATCCGACAATCTGTGAAGCGGCGGGGATTACAGTGAAACACCGAGTCGACGGCAGCTCGATCTTGCCAACACTGCTAGGGAAATCTCAAGCGACGGAGAATCGAGATTTATTCTTTCATCGCCGCGAAGGTGGCGAACGATACGGCGGACTAACCATCAACGCGATTCGTCGTGAGGATTGGAAGCTGATTCAAAACAGCCCGTTCGCGCCGCTTGAGCTTTACAATCTGCACACGGACCCGCTGGAAGAAAACGAACTATCGAAAAAGAATCGCGGCAAATTCATCGAGCTATCGGCGGCGCTCCGCGTCCAGATTCAACGTGGCGGTGCAGTTCCATGGCAGCGATCGTCGCGACGGGACGTCGAATGATCACCCGATACGATCGCAACCGCGCGCCGCACAGAGACTCGTCTATCGCGAATTGCTTAAGCCAGTGCCTTCTCTAGCTCGGCCTTGATGCCCTGTTCGATCTTGCCTCGGAAGGCAACGGCGGCGAAGGGCAATTGGCCCTCCAGGACGGCGAGTTTGTCTTCGACAGTTAAGGCACCGCTGATGGTGAAGCCAAACGTGGTCAAAGAGAAGTCGAGCTTATTCTCTTCCCAGGAACCGTCGATCGCGCTGACCTGATCTTTGTAACGCTCTCGAACTTTGTCGATGAACGCCGTGAGTTTTTCAGTCGCCTCTTCCTTGCTGTAAGTGTGTGGTACTTCCGTGCGAAATGCTGGCATTATATCTTCCTTGGAGTTAGCTGCAGTTCAGGGTGGTGCCCGCAGTATAGCAGACAGTCGGGAGGTCCAGAATCGCGGCTTGGCACTGATCCAACGGAGGCATCTCGCCAGCGCTGCAACGCCAGTCGCCTCAATTTGAACTCTTGCGAGTTCAGCTACGGGCTCGACTTTCTGCTAGTCGAGATCGCCGTCGTTGTAGGTTTGGCGATCTTCGGGGTGCCACAAGGGCAGGCCTTGGGCGAGGCGATCGGCGAGAACTTCCAGTTTATTGTCACTGCCAGGCATTGCCGGAGTGGCTGAATACTGCTCCTCCTTCGTATCTTCCGGTTCGTAATCCCAGATCCCTTCCCTAATTGCTTCCAGCACCGAATTGGCCACAGCTTGCCTCCTAGTCACTTACGAAAACCAGATCTAATTCAAACGAACAGCATTGATATGAAAGTGCCTCAACGACTTGGTCCGGAGAGAACACCGCGTTGAGACGCGACTGCTGCGCCCCCAATATCAAGGTCTCAAAAATGAAAGTCAAGCAAATGTTGAGAAACTTTTGTTAGTGCCTCGGTGCGGGGTTGACGCAGCACTTTTCAGGGCGCTACACCAGGATCGTGGAACGCGTTCGGGGTCGCTCGTTTCGGAACTCAGTACGGCGCGGGCGAGCATTTGTGAACGATCTTGGCGAGCGATTCGATCAACGTCTGGTCGGCTGCATCACGTCGATCGCCCCGACACACCGCTCCGCGAACCGCGATGTAATCTGGCTCAAGTTCCAGAGCTCGCTGGACCAACTCCCCGCGCAATGAACCGCCCAGGACGACTTTCAAATCAGCCTGTTTAGCTTCGCGAAGAATGGGTTGCAGTTCCTGCTCCGTTAAGTGATCGAATAAGTGCCCTTGCGACTTAGAATAAGTGTCAAACAAGATCGCCTCGCATCGGAATTTGACGGCGCGGCGGAGAATCTCCGCTGGTCTCGGTGATCGAGCAGCGGCGTGATCCGCATAAATTACCGCAACGCTGGCAACATCGTTCGGTAAGCATCCGATAGCGCGCTGCCAACGATCGACCCAATGCGATTCGTTGCCGCAACCGGCAAGGCCGATCTTCGCGTACTGCATGTGATTGGCTTGTCGCGCCAGGTCGTAGACGGATTCTTCTCGCAACTCGCCGAGAGCGACGCTTAGTGGTTTGGCCGTTCCAACGACATCAACAATCTGATGCCAAGTCGCAACTTCAGCTGCTCCCAACGATCCTGCTCGTGGCTCTTTGATATCGATCAAATCCGCACCGCCATCCAACGCTGCTAGTGCTTCCGACGGGTCGCGAACGCTAACCAGCAGACCACTCATCCGACTTCCTGCTCGTGAATCGGTTGCTCGACTTTCGTGCCCCGTTGCGTTTGCCCACGCAGTTCTCGGTGGGCTGCGATCAAACGGTCGTTCAGATGCTTAAGCAATTCGTTCGTGATTGGCTCGCACCACGTACCGCGAATCGTAATGTATCCATCGCACCACAGTCCCCATGTCGGCTTGACGTCGAACTGCTTCCAGTGCTCGGCTGATTCAGCAAGGCGAACGACGATGGTTGAGGTCTCTTCCAGCTTGTCTCGGTTGCCGAATGGTCGTGGCAGCAGCGCCGGACCTTGCCCTAGAAAGAAACACTCCACAACATCAATGGGCACCTGAATCGCAGGCCCCTGGCGAAGGCGAACGTGCAAATGCTCGTCCGCGTAGCTGAGCCGAGGTTGGAACATCAAGTAGCCGCACAAAAAGATCAAGTACGCTAAGGGAATCGAGGCGGCGGCTCCACTCCAACGAACCCAGCCGCCCGAGGCTAGCGACACGGATGCAAGCGAACCGGCAAACGCTGGCAACAGGACGATCAGCCCCAAACGCAGTGCGCGACGATTCGTATGCAACCAAGTGACGCGTGTTGTAGACACGAACAAGAATCCGTTATTCCATGACGAGCAGATATAGATTGGTAGCGTCCAATGATCTTCAATGTATCAAAACGGACGCCACGTCACAGGCTGGCAGTGTCGCATCCCCTGGCACGCTCTCGGTGGTAGTTCGCGAAAGGCTTCACTGGGGTATACTTGAATCTCAAGCAGATCTGCACTTCGGAAATACGTCGGCTCTTTTGGGGCATTTGCGGCTCTGGACGGATTCCTTTTTCACCACTTATCTCATCCGCAAAGACCCAACGCGTGCAATACGAGCATATCGACGACGAGCGACAACTCCGGGATTTCTGCAATGGCGCGGCGTCCGCAAAGTATCTCGGGTTCGACACGGAATTTGTGTCGGAGGACACTTTCCGCCCACACCTTTGCCTGATTCAGGTGGCAGCCGATGATCGACTCGCCGTTATCGACCCCATCGCGATCGACGACGTGACACCCTTTTGGGAACTACTCGCGAAGCCCGGCCACGAAACAATTGTTCATGCAGGACGCGAAGAGTATCGGTTCTGTCTCGATGCGATTGGCAAGCGGCCCATGAACTGGTTCGATATTCAGATCGCCGCCGGTTTTATTGGGCTGGAGTATCCCGCCGCGTACAGCACGCTGATTTCAAAACTGGTCGGTACGAATTTGCCGAAGGGCGAGACGCGAACTGATTGGCGGCGTCGACCGTTGTCCGATAAGCAACTTGAATACGCGTTGCAGGATGTGGTGTACCTCCGACAGATCCGCGACATTCTGACAGGGCGTTTAGAAGAGTTGAACCGTCGCGAGTGGCTGGCCGACGAACTTGACAGCTGGCTCACTCAGATCGAGAACGCCGAAAGCACGGAACAGTGGCGACGTGTTTCGGGAAGCGCTGGACTTTCCGCCCGCAAACTTGCGATCGTGCGTGAAGTGTGGCGCTGGCGAAATTCGGAAGCGACCGAGCGTAACTCACCTCCTAAGAGGATTCTTCGCGATGACTTGATCGTCGAGATCGCGCGCCGGCAGACCGACAACGTGCAACGCATCCGTTCGGTTCGTGGCATGGAACATCGTCACTTACAACGTCATCTTGAAGCGATTGCCGATTGTGTCCGACGAGCCCTGGAACTGCCTGACGCGGAGTGCCCGCAACGTGCCCGTCGCAGCGACGCTTCGCAGCCGTCACTGATTTTGCTCGGCCAATTTCTCAGTACGGCGCTGGGGTGCATCTGTCGCACCACCGACTTGGCCCCAGGATTGGTCGGTTCAGTTCAGGATACGCGAGACTTGATTGCCCATCGTCTTGGGTTAACGAATTCGAACGACGAGCCGCCTCGCCTCGCCCGAGGATGGCGAGCGAAAGTCATCGGGCCCGAAATTGAAAAGCTTCTGCGGGGCGAACTGGGGCTCCGCGTCGCGGATCCGATGGCCGACCAACCGTTAAGCCTGGAACCAATCGAAGTAATTACCCGCAACTCGTAACGTGGTCTTGCGCGTGTTAATCTAGAGAACTGGTTCACCGCATCACTTTCACTCGGAAAGTCGGCGCTTTCGTCATTGATTTCAGCAAGTATCATGACTTATCTCGCTCGAGGCCCGTTCGTCCACATGGTGTTGCTCGCGATCGTATCGATCGCGGCTTGTCCAAATTGTTTTCGAACAAGCGCGGCCGAAGTTACCGAATTGCCTCCGAGCCACAGCGTTCAACCGGAGCTATTCGCAACCGGCTTTGAGTTTGCAGAGGGACCAGCGTTTGACCGCGACGGGAATCTGTTTGTCGTTAACTATCGCGGTAATGGAAACATCGGTCGAATTTCAGCCGACGGCACTGCCAGTGTTTGGTGCGTACTCGACGAACTAGCTCCAATCGAAGGGCAGAAGTCGCAAGCGAACGGTCTAAAAGTTGACAGCGAGGGACGGCTCGTGGTAGCGGATGCCGGCGGTGGACGACTGCTGCGCGTCGCCGCCGATGGCAAGAGTGTGGAAGTGCTGGCGGATCGTTGGGACGGAACGCGATTCAATTCGATCAACGATGTTGCGCTCGATACAAAGGGCAACATCTACTTCTCTGATCCTGGCGGTTCGAACGCCGAGAAGCCGATTGGCTCGGTGTATCGATTCAGTATTTCTACAAATGCGGTCGTAAGGTTAGCGACAGGCCTTGCTTTTCCAAACGGCCTGGCAGTGACCGCCGACCAGAAGCAATTGTGCGTTTCCGAAAGTTCTCGCTATCGGTTGATGATCTATGACCTCGTCGATGATCAGGCCGAAAACGAACGAGTGCTTATCGAATTCCCTCAACAAGACGCGGGAATCATCCGAGGTGGTTCTTTCGATCCAGACGGAATGATCTTCGACGCATCCGGACACCTCTATGTGGCCATGTGGGTCGGCGGAGTCATCAACGTCGTTGATGTCGTGACCGGCAAACTGCTGCGTCAATACGATGCTGGCGGGCTCAAGGCAACAAACTGCCACTTTCACGACGGCTATCTATATACAACCGTCGCGGCGAAAGAGGCGGTCTTTCGTTTGAAGCTGGGAGTGAATGGCTTTCGCTACAACTGACGCGCTCGATGCAACAGAATTCAACTCAGCTTGCCCACTCCACCGCACGAGGGCCTTTCGCAGCTTGGCCGATTTGCCAGTTCTCCAGCCCGCCGTCGCTAAGGACTTGTTGGACGGCATCTGCTTCGTCGGCGGGAACCATCAAGACCATCCCCACGCCCATGTTAAAGACTCGCTCCATCTCGTCGTCAGCGATGTCACCCAGCCGCTGCAACCAGCCGAAGATAGGCGCAGCAGGCCAGCTATCGCGTCGAAGCTCAACGCGCACGTTGCTGGGGAGAATTCGTTCCATGTTCTCTCGCAGTCCGCCACCTGTGATATGTGAGATACCTCGCACGACACCGGCACCTCGATATTGCGTCAACACCTTGCGAATCGCTCGAACATAGATTTGTGTCGGCGTCATGAGAGCTTTGCCGACCGTCGTCTCGAGTTCCTCGACATAGTCATCAACGCCGAGTCCTTCCATATCAAAGACAACTCGTCGCACGAGGCTGAAGCCGTTCGAGTGCAAGCCGGTCGAAGCAACGCCAATCGCGACGTCGCCCGGCGCGATTTTCGAGCCGTCTATCAACTCCTTCTTCTCGACGACTCCAACGCAGAATCCCGCGAGGTCATAGTCACCGTGGCTGTACAGATCGGGCATGATTGCCGTCTCGCCTGCGTTCAATGCACAATCAGCATCGACACAGCCATCACTGATTCCTTGCACGATCTGTTCGAGCAGGACCGGATCGTCATGCGACATTGCGACGTAGTCATTGAATACCAGCGGCTCGGCGCCGCAACAAATCGCGTCATTCACGCACATGGCGACCAAATCGATGCCGACGGTGCTATGAACGTCGTTCAACCTGGCGACGCGCAGCTTCGTTCCTACACCATCGGTGCAAGTCACCAAAACTGGCTCGACGTAGTTCCGCTTGAACAATTCGCTAGAAAAATCGAGCTGACAGAGCCCGGCGAACCCGCCATCGAGCTTCATAACTCGCGACGAGAACGTACGATGCATCAATTTCGGCAGTCGCTTCATCGACTCCTGATAGACTGCCAGGTCAACGCCCGCATCCTTGTAAGTTGCTTGTCCCATCATTGGTTCTCGGGGCTTGGTAGGAGAAGAACCTCGATTTTAGAGAGGCGAGTCGCAGATTGTCAACGCTCGCCGACGGCGGGTAGTGGTACAGTTTGAGCTGAGAAAGTTTCGGTGCTTGGGAAGTGGGCAGGGTGCTGACGATCAAGGCACGTTTAATCGCCTGACTCCGTCCAAGAACTCGCCCTCAAACTTCGATTCGTGTTCAAACGGCAGTTTGGCGACGTAGCCGAAGAACCAGAAGTAGTAGCAGCGTTTAAGCTCGTATACGGTCGGAGACATCCCAAACTCTTCCACTCCGACGACGAGCGGCCAGACTGGTGTGGCTGGATAATTGACGGCACGCGTCTTGACGTCGTTGAGATCCCTCACACCCCGCGTCTTCGTCGGTCCCCAACAAGCCGCGTAGCAACACACCAGCGTCACGAAGATCACCAACGTGCTGACCGAGAACCTTGGCCACCATCGGCGTCATCTTGATCGTCTCGTGGTGCCGGCAGTAGCTGTTCCACGGGACGAAGATTGCCTGCAGGCTTTGTGATGCTGTCGCGACCTGCTGTCAGCGTTCGTACGGCGCGTCCCGTTAAGCGTCAGAGCGCCATTGACGAGATCAGCGTAAAGGCTGCTGCTGAACCACCCTGTGAAGACTGACGAACACGAGTAGTCTAGCAAATAAACAGCCCGCGAGTTTATGGAGCGGCGAGTTTATGGAGCGGCGAGTTTCTTCCGCGTAACCGGCTTATCTCACAGGCTCGTTTCTTCCTTGACGACAATCTCGCCCATCGCCAGCAGGGCGTCTCCCGCCGTTATTTCGACTGAGTATTTTCCGGGTCGCTTGGGCGCCTTTACCTCGCCACGAAATTGAAACCCGTCATCGCCATCTGCCGCTTCCAGCTTGACTGATCCGGTGCGAAACGTCGTCCATTCCGTCCCACGTCGTTTCCGGATTTTCAGATAGCCTCTCTTTCGCTCTGGCATGGGAGCGTCGACGTGTCCAGAAAAAGCTAGCTGCTCCTCAACGCGAACGGGCGTCGAGAACACCTCATGCGTTGCGTTTGTCGACCCGTACGTCGTATTTACGAAGACAAGCTCGTTAACCGGACCGTAAGTCACCCCATACTCGACAGTATCGTATGGTTCTTGACACCCGAGCGCGAATACCATCGCGGTACTTAGGGTTAGAGCCAGCGCAGTTCTTGAGCCCGCGTTTACTCGCACAGCAACAACCTCCTGCCCGATGCATGAAAGGTTCACATCTTCCTCCAAGTGCAAGAGTCTGTCACCGAATTTCTGTGAACGTAATGCTGCTCGTGGGACCGATTTGGAAACTTGGTCCACCATTACTGCACCAGGTTTCGGCAGTTGCGGATCCTGCAGGGTAGTCGTCATCCCGATCCGCAACTGTTGACCAACTGGTTTCTTCCGCATCAACGTCAAACGCACCGTCCGCATAAGTTGTCCCGCCCGCTCTGATTTTGAAGGTGCAACCCGTTGCGCCGATAGGACCAAATCCCTCACCGTCGATATCTCCGATACCGACGTCTATGGAGTCAGGGTGTGGTGGATTTGAAATTGACCAATCCAAGTTACTTCCACAATTGCTGGCCACCACGTTTTGCAGAAACACGAGGGCGATGACGACGAACTACACTCTGAAACAGAACCGACTCATAACATTCTCCCTTTAGTTAAAGAAAACTAATCGTTGGACGCTATTTGGCTTCTCCACCCGCGCGCGAAGCTAGTGATCGCCACACGCGTAAATCGACATCATCCGAGTAAAACTCAACTCGCCAGTCGGCGAATAGGACATTCGCTCCACCCTTGTGTTGACTAGCCGCAGTAGACGCGGCATCGCCGACCCCGGAGCCGTTGTAGCAGCTCGGCTGATTGGGTCGCAACACGTGGTCATACAGCGTATATCCGACGTTTCCATCGGTCCAAGGTACGCCTCTCGCAAACCTGTTGCCTTTCCAACCGTATTGCTCTGGATGAGGAGGTACTGTTCGGCACCTTTCGGCAAACGCGTCAATATCCTTAAACGTCTGCGGTGTGTTCCAGTTAACACGAAGTCTGTCCGGCGTGCCGTTAGCACGCAAGATTTCGGTGACGGCGCACGTGTTCGACAAACCATCAAGTACGTCAGCTAGACGAACCGGCCCTACTTCGTCGGTATTCGAGTAATGTACCCAGTAAACGAGTACTCCGTCCCAGTCGCTGTCGTGGCCCCAGACTCCACAATTCCCGGCGTAATTAGTGCCGGCACCCCCGCCTTCCATGGCAATTGCGCCATCGCTAGGGCATTGAAGCACGGGAATCCTTGGTAGCTCAGCGAACGGACCGTAGTTCCCAGCCTGAAACCGAGTGATTAGTTGATCGTGAAGCTGATCCTGCTCTAAAAAGGGCAGGATAGCGACGTGAAATCCGCCGTGCTCCGATAACCCAGGAGGAAACACGCGATACGTCGATTCGTAGGCCGCAATTGCCAGGCCAACTTGCCGAATGTGTGATGCGCATTGTCCCCGACGGCCAGACTCGCGAGCGGCTTGGACGCTCATCAGTAGAAGGGAGGCAAGAATTCCAACGATGGTGATCGCTATTAACAACTCAATGAGGGTCAAGCCGCCACACTTGAGTGTATTCCGACGTTCTCTGCCAGCGCTGCCCATTGACTTGAGTTCTCTATGATTGACTTGAGTTCTCTATGATTGACTTGAGTTCTCTATGATCGCAGGAATTCTTCGGAGACGATGGAACGTATCCATAAATCTCAATCGCGCTACCGCCAACCATGATCCCGCCCTCACTGACCGCTTTAAGACTGATAACTGCCGTCTGCCTTTGTTCTGGCGACACTAGAACCCCGGGTGCATACTGTGTCAAATATTATTTGGAATTATTTCTTTGAGCCAGGGAGAGCTACATGAGAAAGGCCCGTCGAGTGATCGACGGGCGCACGTCCGGTGCAACGTGAGAGTCTGGTATCAGAGAGCGTTCTGTAACACTGACAGAAAAGCGTTCCAAATGCCGTGTAGGAAGCGTATGCTCTTCGTAAATCAAGGGTTTAGTAGTCGTGGGCGCTGTACGAACGGAATCAAAAAATGAAGAAAGTTTCTAGTGGCGGTGGTTGGCCGGCGATTCGATATACGCTGCGCAAGGCCAAGGATGTTGGTGGCATCTGGAAGATGTATAAGGCGTTGCGGACGAAGAACGCTTGCAAGACTTGTGCGTTGGGAATGGGTGGGCAGAGCGGTGGGATGGTCAACGAGATCGGCGGCTTTCCCGAAGTGTGTAAAAAGTCGCTCCAGGCGATGGCTGCCGATATGCAAGGAGCTATCAAGCCCGAGTTCTGGAGTACGTACAGCATCGAGCAATTGAAAGCGTTCTCGCCCTTTGATCTCGAACATTGCGGGCGGTTGGCGCAGCCGGTTTTGTATGAACGTGGTGCTGAGTACTACAAGCCGATTGACTGGGATGAAGCGATCGGTCGCATCACGGCACGACTAAAGTCCCTGCCCGCTGACGAATCGTTTTGGTATTTCAGTGGACGCAGCTCGAACGAAGCCGGTTTTCTGTTGCAACTGTTTGCGCGGCTGTATGGAACGAACAACGTCAACAATTGCAGCTACTACTGCCATCAAGCGAGCGGTGTTGGACTGACCAGTTCCATTGGCAGTGGCACCGCGACGGTCGTACTCGAAGACGTCGAACAAGCCGACCTCGTCTTCGTCATTGGCGGCAATCCGCCGAGTAATCACCCGCGACTAATGACGACTCTCACTCATATCCGTCAGCGCGGCGGCGAAGTGATCGTCATCAACCCGGTGATCGAAACCGGATTGGTTAACTTCCGCGTACCGAGCAACGTCCGTAGCCTGCTGTTGGGCACCAAGATTGCAACGCTTTACGTCCAGCCCGACATCGGGGGCGACCTCGCATTGCTAACCGGGATCGCCAAGCGGATCGACGAGATGGGTGCCCAGGATAGCGGCTTCTTACAGAGCTCCTGCGAAGGCTCCGAAGAGTGGCTGGAACATATCCGATCAGTCAGTTGGTTCGAAATTCATCTCAAATCGGGCGTAGCCCAAAGCGATATCGACGCGATCGCGGAACGATATGCGGCGGCTAAGAACGTTGTGTTCAGTTGGACGATGGGAGTCACGCATCACGTTCACGGCGTGCAAAACGTACAAGCGATCGCGAACCTCGCATTCATGCGTGGCATGGTTGGGCGACCTAACGCGGGACTGTTACCGATTCGCGGTCATTCCAATGTGCAAGGCATCGGATCGGTCGGTGTGACTCCGAAGTTGAAGGACGCGATTTTCGAGCGGCTGGAAAGTGAGTACGGCGTCACACTGCCTACTGCCGCCGGGCTCGACACGCTTGCATGCATGGAAGCGGCGCATGAGAAGAAACTAAAAATGGGCTTTTGCCTCGGCGGAAATCTTTACGGCTCAAACCCCGATTCCACCTACGCGGCCGAATCGCTGTCGCGGCTTGAAAGCATGGTGTTTCTTAACACAACACTGAACACAGGCCATGCGCACGGTTTGGCTGACGAAACGATCATCCTGCCGGTGCTTGCTCGTGACGAGGAACCACAGCCAACCACTCAAGAGTCAATGTTCAACTATGTGCGATTCAGCGATGGTGGGCCACGTCGATTTGAAGGGCCGCGAAGCGAGGTCGAAGTGATCGCGCAAGTTGCGGAAGGTGTGTTGGCTGATTCGACGACAATTGATTGGCAATCGATGCAGGATACCGGGCGAATTCGCGATGCGATCGCAAAGGTGGTTCCCGGCTACGCAAAGATCGCAGACATCGACAAAACGAAAACCGAATTCCAGCTCGATGGCCGAACGTTTCACAAGCCGAAGTTCGCCACGCCCAGCGGGCGAGCTGTCATGCATCGACACGAGTTGCCAAACTTACGTGGCGGAGGAGACCAGTTACGGCTGATGACCGTCCGAAGTGAAGGCCAGTTCAACACAGTCGTATACGAAGAAGAAGACCTTTACCGAGGGCAGGACCGACGCGATGTAATTCTGCTGCATCCCGACGACATTTCGCGTCTCGGCTTAACGGAAGAACAACACGTGACCATACGCAGCGAGACGGGCGAGTTGACCGGTATCCGCGTTCGTGCTTTCGACAAGATTAAGGCGGGCAACACGCTGATGTATTATCCAGAGTCGAATGTTCTCGTTCCGCGGCACGTCGACGGCCAATCCAAGACACCCGCCTTTAAGGGTGTCTTGGTAACAATTCACCAAGATTAAGTGGGTATCTTATTCAGCCATCATTGGATTATCCTAGAGCTAGGCTAGCGCGTTACCGGCGTCGGTGACGACTAGTTCGGCACACCCACCGGCGACCTGAATGCAATACTCCCCTTCCTCCCGCTTCGCTTGGTGGAGCGCGGCCACCATCTTTCTGGGTGCATTTCTGCTCTTCCAGGTTCAACCGATCATCAGCAAGATGATTCTGCCGTGGTTTGGAGGTGGCCCGGCCGTCTGGACGACGTGCATGTTGTTCTTCCAAGTGTTGCTGCTCGGCGGCTACGCATATTCGCACTTCTTGATCTCGTCGAAGAACCTCCGGCGACAAACTGTCATTCATGTTGCCATTCTCGTGATCGCTGCGCTGACATTGCCTATTTCTCCCGATGTCAACTGGAAGCCGCTGGACGGGACTCAGCCAACGATACGCATTCTGTTGCTGTTAGCGGCCAACGTCGGATTGCCCTATTTCATCTTGTCTTCAACGGGCCCGCTGGTACAAGCTTGGTACACAAGGTTCTACACCGGACAATCGCCTTATCGGTTGTATGCGTTGTCGAACATCGGTTCGCTTGGAGCACTGTTAACGTATCCGTTCTTCGTCGAGCCGTCTCTCACCACGAGCTCGCAAGGGCGGATCTGGTCTGCAGGATTCGCGGTCTACGCCGTACTATGTGCCGCACTGGCAGTCGCCGCAGGTCGATATCAGCCCGCAACAACGTCAGCAGTTGAATCACCGCATTCGGATTCCGAATCAACCGACGCGATGCCTCGACTTGAACATCGTATGGCGTGGCTTCTCTTGCCGGCGCTCGCTTCGATGATGTTGCTGGCGATTACGAACCATCTGTGCCAAGACGTCGCAGTCGTCCCCTTCTTTTGGGTCGTCCCGCTGAGTCTTTACCTGATCTCGTTCATCATTTGTTTCGATCATCCTCGGTGGTATCGCCGAAGGATGTTCGCGGCAGTGGCGGCTCTTGCGACTTTTGCACTGTGCCTCGTGATGCTCGGTGACGAAGTTGATACAGTTCTCGAGAAGACCAGAATTGCGAACTTGCTCACGACAGTAGGCGTCAATGTCGTCTTCGAGGATCTCGTCGCGGATATAGTTGTCGAGGCAGGCGTTTACCTTGGAGTGCTGTTCCTCATCTGCATGGTCAGCCACGGCGAGATGGTTCGCTGCAAACCGGCTCCACAACATTTGACCGCGTTCTACCTCATGGTTTCGGCGGGCGGAGCGCTCGGCGGGCTGTTCGTAGCATTGGTTTGTCCGCAGTTATTCTCCACATTCATCGAGATGGGAATCGGCCTTGTTCTAGCGTTCATGCTCGCGGTGACCGTCCTCGCCGACGAGTTCTGGAACGCTTGGGCACTGAATCGCCTTTGGAAACAATGCGTGGCCTTTGCGATCTGCTTTGCATTGCTGATCGTCGTTGTCCGAGCACAGTTTGTGACCTTCACGACCGACGCGGTGATCTCACTTCGCAATTTCTATGGCATGTTGTCTGTCGAGGAAGATGATCTCGGCGAACCGCTCTTACACATTCGCGAGTTACTCAACGGAAGGATCCTGCACGGTTCACAATTCCTGGACGACGACCGTAGCCAGAACCCGACAACTTATTACAACGAAGAAAGTGGAATCGGCGTGGCAATAGCACGCTTCCCGGGTTCCGATCCAAAGCGTGTCGCTACTGTCGGGCTCGGGGCGGGAACCATTGCCGCTTACGCCGAAGAAGGAGACTACTACTGCTTTTACGAGATAAATCCTAACGTTCGTCTGTTCGCGACCACACGCTTCACCTACCTTGGCGACGCACAACAACGTGGAGCCAGCGTCAATATCGAACTCGGTGACGCGAGGATTTCGCTCGAGCGGCAAGAGCCTCAGCGATACGACATCATCGCGCTCGATGCCTTTAGCGGTGATGCGATCCCAGCTCACTTGCTCACTCGCGAAGCCTTCGCCGAATACGTTCGGCACTTGAACGATGATGGAGTCATCGCGGTCCACATCAGCAACCGTCATCTGGATCTCACTCCAGTCGTTGGCGGGATCGCCGAACATTACAACTTCTCGCTTCTGAGGGTCGAGACAGATGACGACGGGTTCGCCGGTGAAGCGGGTTCCGATTGGCTGTTACTCACGCGAAACGACCGTTTCATGAACGACTATCACGTTCTTGAAAGTTCTGAAAACGTCGAACCTGGCAGCTACAAATCGATCGCCCCCTGGACCGATCAATTCAGCAATCTGTTCGAGATCCTGGAAAAGCCAGAGTGGATGCCGGAATGACTCGCGCGTGATTGCGCACCGCTGAATGTCGTTGACCTCTAGCGGAAGGGAGTACTGTCACATTGACAGAGCGAGCGTGGGCGGCCAGACGAATCCGAAGAGACATGTTCGTCGTTCTAATTCTCTTTCCGACAACAGGTTCGGCCAACGCACGCCTATGAATCTGTGAATTGGCACGTACTTTGCAAACGCAAGTTCACGTACTTTGCAAACGCAAGTTTGTGAAATCACAAGTTGGTTTCCCAGAACGCTAAGGTGCCCTTCAGAATTGGGAACGGCTCGGTAACGCAAGAGCCTCGCAACAGGGTTGCGCGCATCCCCGCGTCCTTGGCGAGTCTGAATATCGGGATGCGGATTGGAGGAAGATGCCATGAGTAACACATTAACCAGCTATCGATGGACGCCCACCTTATTAGACGACTTCCGTAAAGAGATGGGCCGCTTCGCGGAAGGTTTTTTTGATGACGCGGCTTCTGCAAATGCCTTCGCGCCAAGCGTGAATTTTGCGGAGACAGAGACTGGATACGAAGTTTCGGCCGAGTTGCCCGGCATGAAGCCTGAGGAGGTGAACGTTGAGTTCAAGGATGGACACCTTTGGATCACGGGTGAGCGCAAGAGCGAGTCCGAGGAGAAGGGCAAGACGTATCATCGGGTCGAACGTCGTTACGGTTCGTTCCGTCGTGTCATTGCGATCGGCAATGAAGTAGATGCGGACAACGTCGCTGCCACCTACAAGGATGGCGTCCTAACGGTTGACGTTCCGAAGGCCGCAGCGGCTCAACCGAAACGGATTCAGATCAAAAGCTAGCGGCGAGCTGATCGACAAGAAATGTCGAGAGCGTGGACACATTCGCGTCCACGCTCTTTCATTCTGCCGAGTCGCCGAACTCTTGAAGTTGTGCCCGTTGATCAGGACTTCTTCTTCTTCGAGGCGGCTTTCTTTTTGGTGGCCTTGGTTGTGGCCTTCTTTGCCTTCGGCTTCTTGTCGCCAAAAACGCTGTCCCACTGTTCTGTAAACTTTGTACTCGGGCCTGAGCGAACGATCGGTCCAGACATGTCAGTAAAACTCCTACTGCGCGGTCACGATAACTGAATTCCAACAGCGATTGATTCTAAGCCAGAATGCTCACAGCTCAAGGCCTGAACGGATTATCGGATGAACTGTTCGACGAAATCTTCGCCTAGACCAACTTCGGAAAAGTGATCTCGACAGAGGTTGATCTTCGTGTGAACGTCGTCATGTCCACAGGCTCGATCTTGATCATCGTAATAGATTAGTGCACCACAGACGTGAAATAGCGTGATCATTTCGTCAACGTGATCGTCGACCACGAGCGTGTGTACCTCGCCGGGGGGCTCGAACACATAAGTCCCTTGGCGGGCAACCCAGTCGTGCTCCAGATAACGCCACTCGCCTTTAAGGACATAGCCATGGACCGGCGCTGGATGCCGATGCCGACTCAACACACCCGAAGTGCGTACGCGTAAGAGATTCACCCACTCGCCATTGACGCGATTCAGTAGCAACGGTCGAAACCAGACGTTTTCCGCTTGGGGCACCCAAAGCCGCTCGTCTTCCGGTATGGCGGTGATCACCAAGTCTGCCACGCCACAGGGTGTTTCGAGTCGAGTATCGGCCATGACGTATCTCCGAACTTTGAATGGATGAGACTAAGCGATCGAGTAACCGCCATCGACTGGTAGGACGACGCCGGTGATAAAAGCGGCGGCAGGCGAGCACAGGAACTGAACGGCACCGGTCACATCGTCCGGCTTCCCCCAACGAGCCATTGGCGTCCGATTGAGAATGCCGTCGCGACGAACCGGGTCGTCGACGAGTGGCTGGGTCAGAGCAGTTTCGATCCAACCGGGAGCGACCGCGTTCACTCGCACGTCATTGGATGCCCATGCGATCGCGAGCGACTTCGTTAGTTGGGCGACTCCACCTTTGCTCGCGCTGTAGGCGGGAGCGGGCCCGCTCCCGAAGAAGCTCAACATTGATGCGAGATTCACAACACAACCGCCACTGGCGAACAGGAGCGGCTTGCACGCAAAACACGCTCGCGTCGTCCCGTTGAGATTAACATCGATCACGCGTTCGAAGGCATTCGCTTCATGTTCGGCGTCGTTGCGCAAAATCGTCCCAGCCGCATTGATGAGCACGTCCAGTCGCGGCAACGATCCGACGAGTTGCTCGATCTCATTCGTGTTTGTAATATCGAGCCGTCGCGCATCAATTCTCGATCCCGACGTCGGCTGAAACGCGTCAATTTCGTTTTGCGTTACGCCTGTCGCGATCACCTCGCAACCGTCTGCCGCAAAGGCACGCGAGATCGCTCCGCCAATTCCACCGGTCCCGCCAACAACCAACACCGTTCTGGATTCAGACGCTGATTTACTCGAATTCGCTTGCATGGTCTGCATTGTGCCAGATCAGTGTGAGCCGTCCAAGAGGCTCACGGCAAGCTCTCACCAAGGCTACCAATGCCAAGTGGCTTGGCGAACGTGTTCGGGGACGAAGCTGTCACGAAACGAGCGACGTGTAAAGATCTCCTCCGTAATCGCCCAGACCGAGATGGCCTTTTGTAGCAAGGTATAGAACGGTGTGAACGGCAAGCACAATCCAACCATCAGGTCGCGCCAGCGGTTCGTCGAGTAGTACAGCACGACGGTCAGGATAGCGACATCGCAGAGAAGGTAGCAGATATAATAGAGAAGGAACTGCTTCCACGTGTCTTCGTGCAGGTGGAAACATTCCCACGCCAAATAGCCCCACAAAAGATACACCAACAAGACATTGAAGACCCAGCGGTCCACCAGCACGCCGAGGTTACTCCACCGGAAATGCGCGCTAAATATACTTCCCATATCAACGTGCTTGCGGCATTCAAAGGTAATCGCCGCCCACTCCCAACGGCGTCGCTGCTTGATCAGTGTCCACCAATTTGTCGGCAGATTCGTGCGGCATTGCGCATAAGGCTGGAACGCGATTCGATAACCACCCTTTCGCATTCGCAACGTCAGGTCGCCGTCTTCCCCTGGCCCGACGTCCCAGCCCATGACGCGTTGCAAGGCCGAGCGCCGATAGGCACCGAAGGCACCCGAGATAACACCAAGTAGGTCCAGCCTTGCGGCAAACATCCGTCCGACGAAGATACAGCGAAGGTACTCGTAGGCCTGGCACCACGTACAAAGGTTGACGTAGGGATTACGTCCAACGACCGCGCCCGAAACGGCTCCGACTTGCGGGTCGGAGAACGGTTGAACAATCTCCCAGATTGCACCATCGCTCAGATCCGAGTCCCCGTCGACACAGACAACGACTTCCCCGGTTGCGAACGGGAGCGCAAAGTTTAGCGCCGATGACTTGCCTCCGCGATGAGGCTTGGTCAACACAAGAACGCCCGCGTGGCGTTTGGCGAAGTCTTGCGAGATCAAAGTCATCTTGTCGCTGGAGCCGTCGTCAACGACGATGATCTCCATGCGCGGATAAGTTCCCCAAATCGACGCTAGTGTGGCCTGAATCGTGTCGCCTTCGTTCAGCCCCGCAATGATCAGGCTGATCGTTGGGCAATACTCGTAGGCTCGAACTTCTTCGCCGCCGTGAACTAACTCGCACAGCATGTCCCAGAAGCACATCGCGGACAGTCCCAACGAGTACCTGGGAAGATCGATGAGCAGAACGGGGACGAGCAACCAGAACAACTGGTCATTCGCCATTGATGAGAGCCAGTGCATCCAATCGGTGAACATGATAGCCGACTAAGTCCTCTTCCATTGCTTGGTTCATCGGAAAACGAAATTCGCACTTCATGCAATTTCCGACCAATTCAAGGTCTGTATCTGACCAATCGCAATCGAGACAGCGATACGGACCGGAAAGATGCTCGTAGTCCGCGCCGACGATCAGGTGTCGTGTGCGGCATTTCGGACAAATGATCGCCCCGTCTTGCTCAAAGTCGCTGACGTATCCAATATGCGCGCATGCAAAGTGATGGATGAGCGGTCGACTGTGAAGACGCACCGATCCGCAAATGCGACAGCCGTTGCGAAACGTCGGCACTGCCTGACATTGTGGGCAAATCAAGACGCGATCCATGAGCGTCGCACGCAGGATTCCGAACTCAACCCACCGAGCGATTATTTCCACCGGCAACTCCATGCCAAAGCGACCGGTCCTTGGATTGAATGTCGGTTCGATGTTGGCTCGGCGCAGCAAGTCGCGTTCACCCGCAGTAAATGCAGCACCAATCCGGATGCCAGACTCCGTCCTTTCGACTCGCTTGGCCTCGACGGCCGCGAAGTGCAAGACACTATCGTGCGCCTCGATCCCAACGAGTATTTGCTTGGTCGGCAGCCGATCGATCCCAGCAATTTCGAAACGCAGTCCACCGACACTTACGTCCAACGAGAAACCGTCAGCGCTATACGCTTCGGAGGGTGACCAATCGGGCATGACCGGAATCGCGAAGATCGGTTTCGTGAGCAAGTAGCGACTGTGCTGACGACGTTCCGATTCGATTCGAACTCCATTCTCATCGTCGGCTGAAGGCGCGCCGTCCTCCGTTTCGACCGAGAGCTGCTCCAGCGTGATCCGACGATGGCGAGTGATCGCGAGTTGAGCTGCCCTGGGACAGAATCGCAGATTCGTGTTCGTTTTGGTCAGATAATCTTCGGCACCTAATTGCATCCCTTGAATCGCGGTCGCGTCATCGTCCCGACCGGTAAGGACGATGACGGGAACGTCTGGCGACTCCTTCAGTAACTCGCGGAGTGTCTCAAGTCCGGTGGAATCGGGTAGCGATAAATCCAACATGACGAGATCGAACGCTTCTTCCTTGAGCATTCGAACCGCTTCATCCAATCGAGTCACATGGTCCAAGCGAAACTTCAATACGCTTGTCGTCTCCAACATCTTTGCAGCTAGTCGTTGATACGACGTGTCGTCTTCGACCTGCAGCACACGAAACGTCAAATCGTCGATCGTTGACCGGCTCGTTGGCGAAGCGCCACTTACCTCGATGCCAGCAGACGTGAACGAATGATGGTCGGGAGAGACTTCAGCGACTGATCGAGCAAACACGCTCGCTACGGTTGTTCGCCATCGGCGAGTGATGTGCGGTTGACCAACCGAATGTCGCTTGGCACTGCGTTTGGCACGTTCGATCGAATAGCGGACTCGCCGCATCAGCCACTCAGGCTGGCTTAGCTTTTTGATTAAATAGTCACTCGCTCCGATCGCTACTGCCTCGACCGCGCGGTGTTCGTCGTTATCGCTCGTCAAGACGAGCAGAGGCGTTTGCGAAGCGGCTTCGCGCAACTCGGCAAGTCCCGCCACCAAGTCGATCTCCAATGAAGACGGATCGATTACAATGGCGTCATAGTTATCTTGCTCAAGGTATCTCCGAGCTTCATTCAGATCTGTCGCGCTCTCCAAATCACACAGAATGGCACCGCTACGCAATAGATCGCTCTGAAAGCCGTCAACGAAGTTCTGGTCTCGATCAACGTGAAGTAGTTTCACTGCGTTCGCTCCCGAAGATCGTTAAGAAGCGTCCATGGATGGACGACCGCAAACGGCAGTCGAACTTCGCCGCCCAATCGCAAGGCCGCCGCATCATTGGATCCTTCCAGCGGTCTCGCATACACAGGCAACAATTTCTCGTCGTGGCGATAGTGAATCTCGATGCTCTTGGGAACGGGCTCGTACTGATCCGCGATGCGAACAACGACACATTTCGCCAACGCCGAAGTGGGTGGCACCTCCAAGCCCAGGAGTTGGCCTTCAGAGAAGTGACTCGCGTCTTCTTGCGAGACATACAGAACGGCCTCGATAGATCCATCGACAAGAAGTTCGAAGATTGGGACCTCGGGGTCCGAGTACTCGCCAGTAAACCGATGAACTTTGATCATGCGTCCGTTAACTGGTGATCGGATCGCACCGAGGCGGACCGTTTGTCGTAACCGATCAATCTCGTGTTGGACCGATTCAATGCGCAAGGCGAACGGTTTCAGTTGTGCATGAAGATCGTCGGCACTGGACTCCGATTCCTTGACGATCGCCCCGAGTTTTCGTACTGCCTCGGCGAGTTTCTCGACCTTGGAACGTTGGCCGGTCTCGTCGAATTGAAGTTCCTGCAGCTTCTCTTCGGGAACGTGGTTTCGTCGCGACAGTTTCTCGCTGCGTTCACGTTTCGCAACCATGTCGGCAAGCGTGCTTTGCTCCTGAAGCAACTGGCCCCACAGTTCATAGTATTCGGAAATCGTGCGATGATGATTGTCATCTCGTAATCGAGCCTGAAATCGCAACTCGCTCACTTGAGCGTCAAGGGTCGCTTGCGCGATGTGAAGCTCGTCTCGCTTGGCATCGAGTTGCTGTTCCAGTTCGGGATTCCCGACGGTCGCCAGGATTTGGTCTTGCTGGACTGATGCGCCTTCGCGGACGTGTATGGTTTCCAAAACGCCACCCCACGGAGCCGAAAGCTCGACTACTCGACCGGTAACGCCGCCATAAGCTTGATAACGAAACAACGAATTCCATACGGTCGTCGCTCCGAGACCAACCGCCAAGGCTAAGGACATTCCGACCAGCAGACGCCCCTTGGGACGCTTCGGCATCGGTGTCGGTCGTGTTGCGGGAGCTTGGGCGCTCGATGCCCGTGCAGAGCGTATGGCCCCCGTATCACCACGCGCCGAAGGATTGCCAAAACCGGTCGCTGGCTTTGGTTGTCGACGTACGGCTTCGAGCAGTGCAGCGCCGTAGCCCGGTGAAGGCTCTTCGACGCCCACTCCTGGCGGTTTCTTGAAATTGTCAGTTTGGCTCATCGAGCGAGCGTCCAAACTGCCCCAATTGTTCGGAAGGTCTTCACTTCTTGTAGCGGATGCATTGTTTCGCGGGCGGCTGGGTCGTCGATCCTGCTGCGACCGGTGAGTCGGATCAAACGCCGCACGCGTGCCCTGCGCCCGGCAATGCGGTTTTGTCTGTTCAACCTTAGCTTGTGACTTGGGTGACGATGCAGTATCCGAATACGTTCGCTGCCGCCATGTGCAGGCTCTTCGTAGGAATTCGTGTAATCGACATAATCCAACCCGCAATGGTTGCCAGCGCTATGCTTGCCAGCATGTAGACGCGCGTGAATACTATGCCCACATCCGTGCAGCCATCGGCCACTCACTCAAGCAATTCCTCCCACGAGCCGACTTATGACGACAAAACGCTTACTCGGCGTGACGGTAATGCCGGAATACTTGCAGAGCGAATCGGTCAACGCCGTCTTAGACCGCTTGCAAGCGATCGGCGTTAATTCGATCACAACGTCTCCCTACGTGATGGAGCCCGCAGACGAAGCAACCGGCGGACGCGAACCGCCCATCGACGCCGGAGCGGGAAAAGTGCGTCTGTTGGACCGTCCCTTGTGGGGCCAGCGCGAGTTGTTCGTTCGCACATCGCCCAGCTTTGAACCGGACAAGCGGCTGTACGACGGCTTGCAGTACCAACCCTCAGAACCGGACGAGCTGACGCAGCAGGCGGGCGGTGTGATCGACGAGCTGATCACGGCGGCACATGTGAGGAGAATGCTCGTCTATTTCCAGGTGATGTCAGCAGTTCCGCCGGGGTATCGCGTTCAATTCGGTGGCCCAACGGACGACGACAAGCCTCGAATGCCCGACGGCAACATTCCTCAAAAGCGAGTCGCGAACAATGCGAGCCTCGCAAGCCCAAACGTCATCGCCTACGAACACGCCATGATTCGGGATCTGTGTCAGCGATATCCACAGCTCGATGGGATCCGCTTCGACTGGCCTGAGTACCCTCCGTATTCGCTCGACGACATGTTTGTCGACTTCAGCGACCACGCCCGCACTGCAGCCCAACGACACAACATCGACTTTGAACTATGCCTTCGAGACGCAAAGGCCTTTTACAAGATGTTGCACGGCGGCTTGACCGATCTCGGGCTAAGCACACTCGCTCATGGTGAAGCCGAGGAGTTCGTCGCCGAAGGGCTTGCCCGGTACGAAGGTGTGATGGAAATGATGGTGCTGAAAGCACTGCTCTCCGGCGAATTACTAGGCGGTTTCCGCAAGACGATGGACGAGTGTGGGGCAGGGGACATGGCGATGCAACCGAACGCCTTTCCGCCACCGTGGTCGCGTGTTTCGGGCTTTGATTTCGGACTCGCGGCGCAGCACAGCCAGGGAATCAGCGTGAAGCTGTATGGCATGCATTGGGCGATGATGCTGCGGTCGTACGGCGACCAGCTGCTCGACGCCAATCCCGGTCTTTCAGAACTATTGCTCGTTCGAGCTTTGGTGACGCTGCTCGGTATCGAAGACGGTGAAGGCTCGCCGCACTTGGCCGACTATCGTTACCCAGCTCCCGACGAGCCGCATCCTGGCGGTGATCTTGCACAGGCCAGTAAAATTGCACAGGCACAATCCGCTGCTGGCGAGTGTCCCGTCTACACGCTTGCACACGGTTATGGACCGGCAGATGATTTCGAAGGGCGTTTCGAGGTCGCGTGGAACGCGAGCCCTCACGGAGTCTGGTTAAATCGATACGGTTACTTAAGCGACGCGAAACTTAAGATTATCGGTCGCGTTGCGAATGACGAGCAGTGAAGCATCTATCGAAGGATAACCATGGCAACTGACTTGATTCCTCCGCTTTGGGAAGTGCCTCAAGATTTCCGCGACCGGATGGGCGAACAAGTAGGTCGGCAGCGACCGATGACGGCGGACGGGCATTTATTACTCGTGCTGCATGCCCCACCCAAGCCGAACGAGAACCAACGGCACGGGCGTTTGTTCTGGCGTGATTCTGAAGGACAGTGGACCTCGAAAGAGCGAGGCACCGGGATCAATGCCCTGGACAAACACTTGGACGAATACGACGAACTGATTACGTCGCTCGATCACCTCGAAGAGCAAGCGACCACTTCGAGCGAGTACTTTGCGATCCTCGAGCGGTTATCGCCCGTGCATCGATCTGCAGCGAACCTGCATCAAGTTCTCCAGGACGCTCGTGAAGAATGCCCGGATTTTCGTGAATTGATTGACGTGCGTGACCGAGCGTACGGGATCGAGCGAACGGCCGAGTTGCTACTGGCGGAAGTCAAGAATGCTTTGGATGTCGCAGTCGCCAAGCGGGCGGAGGAACAAGCCGCCACGAGCCACCACATGGCTGTTTCCGCCCACCGCTTGAACATGTTGGCGGCCTTCTTCTTTCCTATCGCGACCCTGATGGCCATCTTCGGTGCGAACCTTCGGCATGGCTGGGAAGAGACTTGGCCCCCGATCCCGATGCTGATCGTACTCGGTCTCGGGCTTACGCTAGGCGGGATCTTGACGGTGTTTGTGACGAAGCGGACTATTAGTTAGCGTCGTCGTGATCAACGATTTCTTTATCTCTTTCGTCTACGTCGGCGAGTCCATGAATTGCTGAGTCCGCGGCTGGTTGGTATCCTAAACAGCCCGCCACCGTTCCACCCACCAAGGAAACTACCATGGGAAGGCTGCAAAGAAGTCTCTGCTCCGGCTGCCTGCTCGTGCTCGTCGCCGTATCTGTCGTGATGGCATGCGAGACGCCTGTCTATCGCTACGCGATGTATCGCTGGCAACCTGCTCCTTATGAGGTCTATTTCTTTCACGAAAAAGATGCCAGTGAGCAAGATCAACGTGTTCAGGAACTGCTGGCGGAGTTTGAACGTGGAAGCGCCATGCGCGCGAATGTGGCTTGCATCCCCGTCAACGTGGCCGAAGATCCAGAACTGACGACCGTGCCGCCTGATGTGAAGAAGGCCTGGCTCGCGCGCGAAGACAAAGAACTGCCATCCTATTTCATCTCGACACCATACGGCGTGGGGCTTTCGTCAGAGCGGCTAGAAGAGAAGAACGTCAAGACGCTCGTCGAATCGCCAGCTCGCAAGAGCTTGGCCGCGCAGCTCGAGACTGGCAAGCTGGGCGTCTTCGTAATGCTCGGCGGGAAAGAAGCGTCTGAGAATGATGCGACCGAAGCGATCTTGAGCGGTTTGGTAGAAGAAGTGCGCGACGGGAAAGTCAGCCTTTACGTTTCGCCGACAGACGCAGCTGGCGAAGGCGATGCTGCCGCAACAAAGCCCGACTTCGATCTCGGCTTTATCAAAATCGATCGCGAAGACTCGGAAGAAGAATGGTTCGTTCGCTCCTTGCTGGCAATGGAACCGGATTTGGCGGCGGAAGAACGCCCGATGGTCTTTCTCGTTTATGGACGCGCCCGGGCACTGCTCCCTTATATCGGGAAAGGAATCACTCGCGAGAATCTCGTTCGCGAAATCGAATTCATCAGCGGAGCTTGTTCGTGTACGGTAAAAGAGCAAAACCCTGGAGTCGATTTGCTGGTCCGATACGATTGGGATTCTGCGGCCGCCGCATTAGCGGACAAATTTGGCAACGAGGAGGGGAACGAAAGCCAGTTTGGACCAGAAATGTTCTTCCCGGAGTTGATCATCCCGGAGAGCGGATCGCCAGCCAGCACGGAAGTTGCCACTGCGGACGTCGATGAACCCATCACCGATAACACGATCATCGAGCAACCGGAGGCGGAGAACGCGGCGACCGATACAAGCCTCACCGAGAATTCTAGTAGCGACGTCGTCGAGGCGACGGCCACCGAAGCGTTAGTCGATCCAGAACTGTCGGCAACTCCCGATAGCTCCGAAGTCGCAGCGATTGTTCCCACTCCTTCCCCTCAAGCGCCGAGCACGGTTGATGGCGTTTCGTCGTCAAGCATGACGAGCGTCTGGATTGTCGGTGCCGGCATCGGCGTTGCGTTGGTCGCTCTATTTGGTATTACTTTCTTTGTATTGCGTCCACAGTAGTCGCTCGCAGGCCATTCCCCTCCGATGATCGAAATCTCTGACGTTAGCAAGGTGTATCGCACTGCGCATGGTGAAGTGCGAGCGTTGGATGATGTCACGCTCGCGATCAACGAGGGCGAGTTCGTGGCGCTGAAGGGGCACAGCGGAAGCGGCAAGTCAACGTTGCTCGCACTGCTGGGCGGCTTGGCATTGCCGAACATAGGCAGCGTCTCCGTCGCGGGACACGACGTCGGAAACCTCTCCTCCAGCGAGCGTGCCCGTTTCCGTGGAGAGAACGTCGGCTTTGTATTTCAGATGTTCCACTTGCTTCCCTACTTAAACGTATTGGACAACGTTCTAGTCGCCTCGACATCGGGGGCGCGTGCAGCGAATCGTGACTATGCAACAGCGCTGCTGACCGAATTCGGTATGGAAGAACGAATCACACATCGCCCAGGTCAGTTAAGCGCGGGCGAGCGTCAGCGCGTGGCAATGGCGAGGGCGCTGCTAAACCGTCCCAAGTTGTTGCTTGCAGACGAACCGACCGGCAACTTGGACGAGAAGAACGCGGTGGCGATGCTGGACTTCCTCGTTGGCTTTCATCAGCAAGGCGGCACGATCGTACTTGCGACGCACGACGATCGTGCTGCGGAGCGAGCGGAACGAATTGTCGAGTTGTCCGCTGGGAAAGTAGTCTCTCCCGTGACGACCGGTTAAGTCATCCACCCGCGACCGGAGCGATCAAGATCAGCTCATCGCGGTCTTGCAGTGACTGATTCGTGTGACTGGCCAGTGTCCCGATGTGTTCGCCAGAAACCGCGAGGAGACAACTCATCGGGAGTTGCTGATCGTCGGCAAGATCCTTCGTCAGCAGATGCAGTGCATCATCAACCGTGCCGCCATCATCGAGCGTTATTTCTGCGGGCAATATCGCCGCAGTTTGATAGCTGCGACCGGTGTACGAAATCTGGATCTTCATGATAGACGAGTACTCAACGCGATGAGCAACACGCACACAAGGCGCGTCGTTGCAATTGGACGGTGGTGACTTTGCCGCGATAGCCATCGTAGGTCAACATCTTGCCCCACAGAGGATCGCCCGTTCCGGAAAGAATCTTGATCGCCTCCAAAGCGGCGAGCGAACCCGTTGCGGCCGAAATTGCTCCGACGACCGGGAAAAACTCTTCAAACGGGGGAGGCTCGGGATAAAGACATTCCAGGCACGCTGTCTCGCCTGGTTTGACAACGATGAGCGTTCCGGTCATGCCCCACTGAGCTGCGTCGATGAAGGGGATCCCCGCCTCGACGGCAGCGCGATTGAGTCGTAGCCGCTCTTCGAATGTAGGTGGACAAGATAGGATGATGTCGCAACGCTCAGCAAGTTCGGCTGCTTCCGTCGCGTTTGGCTCATGCCCGATTGCCTCGACTTCGACGAACTGATTCATTGACCGCAGGTAATCGCCAAAATCTTCCGCTCGAGGCCTTCCCAATACGCGTTCCGAACCCAGGACTTGCCGGTTCAAGTCGGGTGAGATCATGTCGCCGCCGTGGGCGATAATGACTCGCCCAATGCCTCCCATGGTCAACATTAACGCCGCGGGCCCGCCCATTCCACCAACGCGCGTGATTAAGGCTGTCGATGCCTTTAACCGCTGTTGCCCTTCAGCGGACAGTACGCCTGGACCGATCTGGCGATCGTATCGCTCAAGCTCCGCGGCGCTGAGTTCAGGGATCGAAATGCCTCGGCCCTCCTGTTCGTACGGGGATCATTTTCGGCGTTGATTGACGTCGACGTAACCGTACTCGCCTCCCGTTGCCGCCGCAAGCCGGGCCAAGAAGCTGCCAGAGTCTTGCAACGGGCCCGAGCCAAATTGGATACAATGAATTGCCGTCCGAGGCATTGCCAATTTTGCGATCCCTCGAACTTCATGCACCTTGAGCGTCGGCTCGCCGCCATCGGTCAGCAGAAAGATCACGTCGGGTTCGAGCGACAGTGCGGAAATTAACGCCGGTCCATGAAGAGTCGACCCGAACGCCGCCTTTGTGCCGAGGAAGTCAGGGACCAATGCCTTGTTCGCATCGGTTGCCGGAAGCAGTTCTCGGCGCTGCAAGTAGACGCTTTTATGGTGGTAGACCCCAACTTGAAAGCGATGTTTCGAATCGAGTCCCTTGAGTACACGAGCAAGCTCAACTTCTGCATCCTTCAAAACGCCGAGACCCCCGCCGCCCATACTCTGCGATCGATCGATCAAGAATACAAACGATCCACCAACCGCAGTTTCGCTGCCAAAGATGCCCAGTTCGGTCGTCGGGCCGCGTGCATTGGCAGCGAGCAACTTCGCTTGCGCATCAGCGATGATTGCCGATTCGTCGATCCCAGGCAGCTTTGGACGCGAATTACTGACTGTCAGCTTCGGCGTATCAATCGTTGTGACACCCACGAGTGGATCGTTCGTTGAACTTGGCAATGCAAATTCGGACAACACAAGCGACTCGGGCACGCTCGCAGCGATCTGCGATTGCGCTGGATCATTGTTTGCAGACGACTGTGTCTGCGAATCTTGATCTGCTTCTTCTTCCGAACTTTCGTCGAAGTACTCGCGTTCTGCTTCTGCCGCCTTTCGCGCGAGGACGATGCCGACGGGCCTCGCGGCTTCTTCCTGTGAAGACGAGTCGCCCGTACCGACTGCGAGGAAAGAGATGCAAATCAACAGGACAACATGGACGGCGACCGAAAGCAGCCACGCTGGAACGAGCTTGTGTCGCGTCTCTAGCTGAAAGTCGTCTCGCATATCTTCTCAGACGCTGACCGGCGTGCCCAGCACTTGCAGGAAGCTGCGGATCCAAGCAGGATGGGCGGGCCAAGCGGGAGCCGTAACCAAGTTGCCATCAATGTGGGCGTTGTCGAAACTTTCACTCGCAGGGACAAAGTTACCGCCAGCGCTTGTCACGTCATAGCTGACCGCCGGATACGCACTACACGACTTACCGGAGAGAACACCAGCGGCAGCTAGTAATTGAGGTCCGTGACAGATCGCGGCAATTGGTTTATTGGCAGTAGCAATGTGCTGAACGATTTCGATGACTCGCGGGTCGAGTCGCAAGTATTCAGGGGCTCGTCCGCCCGGAATCACCAATGCATCGTATGAAGTCTCGTCAATCTCGCTGAAAGAGGCATTGAGTCGAAAGTTGTGCCCACGCTTCTCGCTGTAAGTCTGGTCTCCTTCGAAATCATGGATCGCCGTTGCAATCGTGTCACCAGCTTGCTTGCCGGGACAAACGGCGTCGACTTGGTGTCCGACCATCAACAACATCTGAAACGGAACCATGACTTCGTAGTCTTCAACGTAGTCACCGACCAACATCAGGATCTTCTTACTCGCCATGAATCAATCGCCTCAGCTTACGGGAAAGGATGCTAGTCAGAATCTGCGCTGCCGTCGGACAATGGATATTCTTGTGCTGGCAACTGATAGATGGCACGGTCGCGGATCAGCCACGGTTCGATGACGTCCATCATCAAGAAGAACCCCGCCGCCAGCGTGCCGATACAGTAACCCATCAGGCCTCCAAACGCTCCTAATGTTACAAACCAGAGCAACTTGGCGACCGCAACTAAGAGATGAATCAACGTCGGCGAAAGATCTCGCGAACCGTCGATCGTCAGGTAGATCAATCGAGAAACTGGAGGCATCTCCAAAGTCAGATAGACCCAGAGCGGCAGCAGGATCGCGCCAATCAACATCGATCCGCCTCGCGGCGCGGAGCCGACGAGGATCTGAGCCAGACAAATTGCAACGATCTCCGAACCAACGAACAAATAAATGACCGCTGGAGCCTCGACTGCCCTGAGCGCACCGAAGATGACTGCCAATACGGTCAGTAGACCCAAGATCGCGGTCAATCCAAACCGCGAAGGAACTTGATATTGAGTTTTCTTCACAGGGGTAGCGTTCGGCAGAAACCAGCCGGTTCGAGCTGCGTATTCATCGTACGAGTCACCAAGGTGCCTTCGACGGACTCGCTCTAATTCGAAAGGAACGCCAATCCGATGCAATAGCAGCGTCGACAGGGTGATTGCTAAAAGCATCCAATTTGAACAAAGCAACGTCAATGAAATGAAGTAAACAACCAGAGCTGCGTCGAACGGATAGCGGCACCAGGCGTAAGGACCACTTGCGATAATACTGCCGTTATCGTCGACCGCGAGTTGTGACCGCATTGCCCATATTATCAGCAAGATCCCAACCGCTGCAGGAACGGTCGTGAACCAGCGGACTTGGGGAATCATGAAAAAATTCCAATGCCTCAACAGATCTGGCCACCACACGATCGTGGCGATCGCGACTCCCCAGGCGAAGCAAACTGCAATTCTCGCGATCGATGAGCGGTTCGCAACGTCGTTCGAAGAGCGCGCGAAAGTAAATCGCATGTAGAAGACAACCCCGACGCAAAGCACCAGCAAGTAACCTGCAGCTGTGCGGACTTCGGTGGGGACATCAAACATCGGCTTCCGGTGAGCTAGACGAGATAAATTGGAGATTCTACGTCGTGATTTCCGATAATGAAATCGTTCACGGATGAGTACACTCGAATTGGAGTGTGGACGAGTTGCGTCGTATGGATGCGCGCGATTTTATTCGTTCTAACAGCCGCTTGCCACCCAAACACGCGAAATCCGTGACGATGACAGTACTTGCCCCTCACTTCTTGCTGTTTTCTGAAGCTCGAACGACTGGCCGTCCAGCTTCTCCCACCACTAAAGACGGCGGCCTCTGGCACTTCGTTCTTGAGTCTGTCGATGGCGCCGCAAAGATCGAAGCGACCGATGAGGAGCCCGAGGAGTTGGACGCTGAACGGTTAGAGCTGCTAGCTGTTGTCCGCGGCTTGGAGGCGCTTGATCAACCGTCACAAGTTACTCTGGTTACGCGCAGCCGCAGCGTAACGCGCGGTCTTCGCTTCGGTATCGATCGATGGCGGGAAAACGGTTGGCAATGGGAATGCTTTGGAAAGATGGCACCAGTGAAGGACTGGGATCTGTGGCAACGCGTTGATCACGCGCTCCAGTTCCACAAGGTTCGATGTCGCACGTGGCGATTCGACCCGCCACAAGAGGCAGCACTCAAGCCCAAGCTTTCAGCACGAAGGCGTTCAGCACCCGTCGGCTTACCGGCCCGCCAGGTCAATCGGTGGTCAGGAGTCACACGCAGACTGAACGCTTGTTTCCGCGCAGTTTTCCCACCGATACGCAAGTCGTTGAGTCACTCGCAATGAGTTTCTCAGAGGTTTTCGGTACGGCGATTGCTGCTACCCGAAGGTTTCCGTGTACGTGACAATTACTAGATTACGCTCCGTTCGCGATGCGAGACGAATCGGCCCATTGCCGATCCAGAAATCGAACGATAGAAAGTGCGGAAGACGCCGCGCTGGACCAAGACAAGGAAGATCCTGAGTTTTCAGGAGTAATACGAGTTTTCAGGAGGAGAACGTGCGGACGAGCGTTTCATTGGATAGTATCAGTGCATTGGTCGAGGGCCGCCATGCTAACCCTTTCGATGTCCTCGGACCACACGAAGTTGAAGACGGTGGTCGCCCCACTCGAACCGTGCGAGCTTTTCTTCCAAACTCGCAACAGGTTTGGTTGATTGATCAGGCTGGAAGCTCATTGCGTCCTATGCGGCGCATCCATCCGGCAGGATTGTATGAAGCCATTGGACCTGTCGCCGATGAGACTACGAACCAACCCTATCAACTTCGCGTGACCCAACGCAGCGGTCAGACAATCACTATGCACGATCCGTACGCCTTTGAGCCGCTTCTAACAGACTACGACCTGTACTTGTTAGGCGAAGGGACACACTCGCGATCGTATGACAAACTGGGCGCAAAGCTGCGCACGGTGAATGGCGTGAGCGGTGTGAACTTTGCCGTTTGGGCGCCAAACGCTGCGAGCGTACAAGTTGTTGGTGGTTTCAACTACTGGGACGGACGCAGTCACAGTATGCGCAAACACATTCCGAGCGGCATCTGGGAGTTGTTTGTCCCTGAGTTAAAGGCTGGAGAGAAGTACAAGTTCCGTGTTAACAAGGCAGATGGTGGTTCGATTGACAAGAGCGATCCGTATGGCGTCGCCGCCGAGTTGCCGCCGTCGACCGCATCGATCGTTGCGGATCTCGATCAACACACATGGCAGGACGGCGAGTGGATGGATCGGCGGCACAACTCGAATCCTCTTGAACAACCAATGTCGGTCTACGAAGTTCATCTTGGGAGCTGGCGTCGCGGAGAAGATCGGCTGCACGGCTGGTTGAACTACCGCGAGCTGGCTCATCAACTGGTCGAGTACTGTCAAGAGATGGGCTATACGCATCTCGAGTTGATGCCGATCAGCGAACACCCTTACACCGGCAGTTGGGGTTACCAGACGGTGGGCTACTACGCAGTCACCAGTCGCTATGGCAGCCCCGAAGACTTTATGTACTTCGTGGACCATTGCCACCAAAACGGTGTGGGAGTCATCATCGACTGGGTGCCCGCTCATTTCCCGAAGGACGATCATGGCCTGCGCCTGTTCGACGGCACTGCCTTGTACGAGCACGCGGATCCCCGCCAAGGCGAGCACCCAGACTGGGGAACGTTGATCTTTAACTACAGTCGTACAGAGATCCGCAATTTCCTGATTGCGAATGCGCTGTTCTGGCTCGACAAGTATCACATCGACGGTTTGCGAGTCGACGCGGTCGCGTCGATGTTGTACCTAGATTACAGCCGCGAAGACGGCGGTTGGGTGCCCAACGAGTACGGTGGACGCGAGAACATCCCGGCCATTTCTTTGCTGCAAGAGTTCAATCGCCAGACCCATGCTGAATTCCCTGGCGCGATGACGATTGCGGAAGAATCAACCGCGTGGGGCGGTGTATCTCGACCGACGGATACGGGCGGCTTGGGATTTACGTTCAAGTGGAATATGGGGTGGATGAACGATACGCTTCGATATATGCAACACGAGCCGATTCATCGCCAGCATCATCACGGCGAGTTGACGTTCAGCTTGATCTACGCGTTCACCGAGAACTTCTTTCTGCCGCTTTCGCACGACGAAGTCGTTCACGGCAAGCGTTCATTGCTCGACCAGATGCCGGGAGATTTGTGGCAAAAGTTCGCCAACCTGCGGCTACTGTACAGTTATATGTGGACGCATCCGGGCAAGAAACTTCTATTCATGGGTGGCGATATCGGCCAGTGGACCGAATGGAACCACGAATCCGAACCGCAATGGGATTTGTTGGAATGGGACACGCACGGTGGCGTTAAACGACTGGTCGCTGATCTAAACGCGATGTACCGCCGCGAACCATCGCTGTATGAGGTGGACTTTGATGCCAGCGGGTTCGAATGGATCGACTGTATGAACAGCGGCGACAGCGTGCTGTGCTATATGCGCAAGGGAAAGAATCCCGATGATTTTGTCGTGGTCTGCTGTAACATGACGCCGGTCGTTCGCGAAGGATACCGCGTTGGTGTGTCGCGTGGAGGCTGGTACGACGAGATCTTCAATAGCGACTCAAAACACTATGGCGGGAGCAACGTAGGCAATTTCCCGGGTGTGAACGCCGAAAGAAACGAAGCCCACGGCCGATCCCTGTCGCTCGAACTGACGCTGCCTCCGTTGAGCGTCGTCGTGTTGAAGCCCGGCGGGTAATGCTCGATTCGAGCCGCCAAACTGGTACGCTGGCTTGCCAAGCTCGTCGTGCCGTCCGATACGCGACGGGCTCGAAGTCCCATCGCACTTCAACTACACCGATAGATCTCTACTCGGTCCACTTCACGCTCATCTCTTCTTGGAGATCCTTGTACCAATCCTGCCAGACGTCTTCGATCTCGACGAAGGCGATTTGCGACATCTCTGGGGTCACGCCGGACGCGAGGAACTGTTCCTTGAGCATCTCTTCAGAAGGTGTCTCGGCGGCCACGCGAACGACGTACACCACCGCTTGCGGTTGATCGACGGCAACGCCAACTTCCCCGGCCTTCAGACTAAAGACTTTTTTCATAAACTCGTCGCCGGCCGCTTCAACGCCATCCACTTGGCTCAGCGTTGGCGCTCCGGCACCCCCGAATGGAGTCGAACCTGTCGACATCCAACTGAACGGCGCAGGCTGGATGACCTCATGACCATCTTCGGCACCTAACGATTCCCCGAGTGGTTTGTCGGAGGCAACTTGCTTCTCGAGCTCGCGAGCTCGATCCATTGCAATTGCAAACGCCTTTTGACGTTTCCACGTATCGACGACTTCCTCGCGAATATCTTCCAGTTCAGGAACGAACGCCTCTTCCTCCGAAACCTTCCAATAAAGAAACTCAATATCCAGCTCCGCACTCTTGATGCGCTCTGCACGATAGAGTTGGACGCTGTCAAGAAACGCCTTCTGTGCGAACGAAACACGCTGTGGTGGCCACGTAAATTGGTCGAATTTCGTCTCATATGCTTTGCCTAGATCATACTCCTCGATTCCGAGTGCGTCGGTCGGGTCGATCTTGCCGGCACTGAATCCTCGCTCGGCTGCCAGATTCTCGTAGTCAACGGATTCTGGATTCGCGCCAGATTCTGGATCTTCGATTCGGCGGACTTTTCGCCCATAGGCATCGATCTCTGCCTTGATCTCGTCAAGTGCCTTGTCGAGTCTTTCCTGCGCAGGCTGACGCGATCGGTCATCGGCGATCTCGTCTCGAATTTCCGCTCGCAACTTGTCATCCAAGGGTTTGTACTTCGGTTCTTCTGGCTCTTCCTCCGTCGCAGGAGGTTCCGTGGAATCGCTCGGAGGAGCCTCGGTCGCTGGCTCGGGCGTCTCGCTCGTTGGCGAAGCCTCCTTAGCAGTCGTGGCTGGTGCTGCCTCTGTCGCAGCCGGTGGATCGTTGTCTGTCGGCTTAGCGGTTTCGGTCGCGGCCGCAGGCTCGGGTTCGTTCGCCTTCGTCGTGGCAGGTGACTCCGCCGGTGCTGGCTCGGTTTCCTCTGCTTGGGTCTCCTCTTGCGCGATACAATTCTCTTCTTCACTCGCCGAAGGTTGCTCGCTGGGCGGCGTATCGGCCGCAGGTGCAGAATCTGATTCCGATGCAGCGGGAGTCTCAGGCGTTTCCGACTCTGCTGCTGGAGGTTTTGGGGCGGCGTCTGCTTTGGCTGGCTCTTCCGCAGGATTCTCAGCGGGTGGCTTCTCAGCTGCTGGGTCCGCCTTCTCGTCTGCCTCGGGCTCTGCAGCGGGCTTCTCGTCACCCTCGGCAGGTGCATCGGAATCGGAGCCAGCGGGATCTGACTCAGGCTCACCATCGGGCAATTCGATCACTCGATAGCGTTCCTTATTCTCTTCGTAATGCTTCTCGATGTCCTCGTCGGTAATCGTATCTTTGATCTTGGCTGCTTCCTCTTCTTGCAGCTTGCCGGAGTCAGCTCGGACATACTCGAAACCTAGTTTGCGCCTTCGCTGAAAGCCGGGTTCCGGACTGTATGGATTGGGAAAGCGACCTTTGCCCTCTTCATACAACTGTTTGATCTCGGCTTCCGTCGGCATCGCGGAAACTTTTTCCTTGAAGTCATCGACTTTCAACGCCACCAACTCGGTTTGCACGCGACGACGCATGCGATTGTGGAACTCCCAGGCTTCGCGCGGTGGTACAACGAACAAACCGGCCCGAGTCATCATCAACATTTGCTGAGCCAGTAGCTCATGCTGCAACTGTTCCATGAGATGCTGTTGCGTCATGCGTCCTGCGATCGTCTTGTTGTACACAATGCCGAGATCGTTCTCGGTTAACTCGCCATCGCTCAGCTGGCGCAAAAACGCTTTGACCGCATCGTCATCGACCTTCACACCAAGCGATTCGGCTTTAGCAGCCAGCAGCATCTTTTGGACGATGGTCTCATCATTTTCGGCGATCGTGATTCCGGGGTTGTAACGGCCGAACTGATCGCGATAGACGCCGGGCCCTTTGGGAGTGCCTTCGCGCCGCACCGTCTCCTGGACGACCTCGCTCAGAAATTCGACAGCTAACCGATGTCTAACGGCTTGGCTATACAAATCACTTCCGCTGACAGCACCTTGCTTCCAGGTGAGAACGACTCCATCATCCTGGCTTCCGCGTCGGGGGCCGGCTCCGGTCAAGCGGGTCAACGCGTCTCCGATCACGAAAACGAACATCAGCAGCACGCCAAAAACTATCAGCAGCATGTACTGGTACTTACGAAACAGATGCATCATGCGAGACATCGAAAACTCTCCAATCACGCAAGGTGAATATTTTTATCGCGGTCGAAACGTTCCGTTTGAGTTCCACAATTCGCCGACCGTCTCCTGTTGGCCGACGCACACGTGGAACAGCGTTCAGCCGTCGAACGTACAGCAAGACGGGTTGACAGCACTGGCAGTCACGTATTAATGATTTGCCCTGTTGAAAGGCATAGCCAGGAATTGCAGATTGTATGGCCCATCGCCGTAAATTCAATCCCAATCAGGAATGTCGTCGACTTAGTACCGGTTCAGTTACACCGCTTTGCACGACCATACGGCCCGGCGAGATGCTGCTCAGGAAGCTTGTAGATAAAACCTGATAGATAGTCACGGCGTTTCAGAATTCAACGCAAACCACCCAGATTGATGTTTACCTATGGCTAAAACAGCCTCAACCGGCAAGAAGTCACTTGTGATCGTCGAATCGCCGGCGAAGGCGCGGACGATCGGCAAGTTTTTGGGCAAGGACTATACTGTCGAGGCCAGCATCGGACATATCCGTGATTTGCCACAAGGGTCCAAGGAAGTTCCCGAAGAGTTCAAAAAACAGTCCTGGTCGTACTTGGGAGTGAACGTCGAGGATCGTTTCACTCCGATCTATATCATCCCGGCAAGCAAAAAGCAGCAAGTCGCGAAGCTGCGCAAGGCGTTGAAGGATGCGGACGAACTCTATCTCGCGACGGACGAAGATCGCGAAGGAGAGGCCATCAGCTGGCATCTGCACGAAGTGCTCAAGCCGAAAGTCCCGGTCAAGCGACTTGTCTTCCACGAAATCACCAAGGAAGCCATTCAGGAAGCAATTGACAACCCGCGAGAAATCGACGACGCATTGGTTCGAGCTCAAGAAGCTCGCCGCATCCTCGATCGGCTCTACGGTTACGACGTCTCACAATTGCTGTGGAAGAAGGTCGGTCGTGGCCTTTCCGCCGGGCGAGTGCAGAGCGTCTCGGTTCGACTGATCGTCGAACGCGAACGGCAACGCATGGCGTTCCACTCGGCGACCTATTGGGACTTGATGGCGACTTTCGCAGCCAACTCAACTGAGGAATTTCAAGCAACACTTGTCTCAGTTGACGGACGAAAGATCCCCCACGGGAAGGACTTTGATTCGGCGACCGGCAAGATCAAGGACGATTCCCTGATGGTCTTGGATGAGGCAGGGGCCAACGCTCTCAGCGAGCGGATACGTTCGGCGCAGTTCAAGATTCTCAGCGTCGAGAGCAAGCCGTACACTCGAAAACCAGCTCCGCCGTTCACGACGAGCACGATGCAGCAGGAGGCCAACCGCAAGCTTGGCTTCACGGCTCGTCGCACGATGACCGCAGCTCAAAGTTTGTACGAGAACGGGCACATTACTTACATGCGTACCGACTCGACCAACTTGGCTCGCGTGGCGGTCGATGCGGCTCGGGATTTGGTCAATTCCGAGTACGGGAACGACTACTTGCCGGAGACGCCACGCACCTACGCCAACAAAGTCAAAAACGCCCAAGAAGCTCACGAAGCGATCCGTCCGGCGGGCCATCCGTTCGAGCTGCCAGATACTCTGAAAGGCAAGTTAAACACCGACGAGTATCGCTTGTTCGAGATGATCTGGAAGCGAACGATCGCCAGTCAAATGGTCGATGCACGTGGTCATAATACTGTCGTGACGATCGAAGGCGATGGAGCGATCTTCCGTGTCAGCGGGCGGACCATTGACTTCCCCGGCTTCCTACGAGCCTATGTCGAAGGATCAGACAATCCGAACGCACAACTGGCCGACCGTGAAACGATTCTTCCATCAGTCGAGCAGGGGCAAGAGGTCGCCTGCCGCGACTTGCAACAAAACGACCACACGACTCAGCCGCCAAGTCGTTTCACCGAAGCTTCGTTGACGCGTGAGTTGGAAGACAAAGGGATTGGACGGCCGAGTACCTACGCCTCGATCATCGACACGATCCAAGCCCGCGAGTACGTCTTTAAGAAGGGCAACGCGCTGGTTCCGACGTGGACCGCGTTCGCAGTGACTCGACTGCTGGAAGACCATTTCGGTTCGCTCGTCGATTATCAATTCACCGCCCAGATGGAAGATCTTCTTGACTCGATCAGTCGCCGCGAAGCAGAACACGTCGACTACTTGCAGCGGTTTTATTTTGGAAACGAACCGGGCTTGAAAGCCAAGCTGGCCGCGAAGACCGAGGAGATCGATCCGCGTGTGATGAGCCGTTTTCCGGTCGGAACACCAACCGAAGGCGAGCATCGGGAGGACATCGTCCTGCGAGTCGGGAAGTTCGGTCCGTTCGTCGAGCAAGGCGAACGCAAAGCAAGTCTGCCTGAAGGCATGGCACCGGACGAATTAACACTGGCGCGAGCCGTCGAATTGCTCGAGCAGAGTTCTGTGGATGACGAGCCACTGGGCATCTGTCCTGACACGCATAAGCCCGTATTCATGAAAGTCGGTCGCTTTGGACCCTATGTACAACGAGGCACGCCAGAAGATGATGAAAAACCAAAGAACGCCTCGCTGCTGAAGGGCATGGTTCCCGAAGATATCGATCTAGCGATGGCGTTAAAACTTCTTTCGCTGCCGCGCGACCTGGGCGAGCATTCGGAGTTAAAGGAGTCGATCGTCGCACAAAATGGTCGCTTTGGCCCGTACATCAAGTGTGGGAAAGACACGCGATCGCTACCAGCTGATATTTCGCCACTTGATGTCACGTTCGAGAAGGCCGTCGAGCTGCTGGCTCAACCAAAGACGCGCGGTCGCGGAGCGCCCAAAGAGCCACTGAAAGTCTTCGAAGCCTCGCCGGTCACAGAAGAACCGATCAAGTTACTCGAAGGCCGGTATGGCCCGTATGTAACAGACGGCGAAACGAATGCGTCGCTTCCGAAGGGGACGACTCCCGACGAATTTACGTTTGATCAAGCTGTTGTTCTCCTTGCGGAACGCGCCGCGAAGGGCGGCACAAAGAAAAAGAAGAAGGGCAAGAAGAAAGCCACCAAGAAGAAGTCGGCCAAGAAGAAAGCGACTAAGAAGAAGACAGATGGCTAAGCGTAGAAAGATAACAGCCGGATGACCGACGTAACTTTCTGGCTCTCCGCTCTTGACTCTCCGCCATCCGCTAGTTGTGCCTGATCAACAGGATGTCTCCGTCTTTGATCACATATTCTTTGTGCTCTTGCCGCATCAAGCTGTTCGCTTTGATTTCGCGCTCGCTGCCCAGTCGGATTAAGTCATCGCAGGTCATCACTTCGGCGCGAATGAATCCGTTCGCGAGGTCGGTGTGAATGTTGCCGGCGGCCTCGACGGCAGTGCCTCCACAGCGAATTATCCATGTCCGAACCTCTTTTTCACCGGCCGTAAAGAACACCATCTGTCCCGAAGTGTCCATGATTTGACGAACGACCATATCCTGATCGAACGGTGCAACTCCCATCTCGTCGCAAAACGCCTGCCGTTCCTCGCCGTCCAATTGCGACAGTTCAACTTGAAGCGACAACGAGACGGCGATGCTTTGCATGCCTTCGGGAACTTTGGCTTGATAGGATTCAGGCGACTCGTCATCGGAGATATTGAAGACTACCAACCGAGGCTTCTCGGAAAACAGCTTGAACGCTCGTGTTGCCTTGTGTTGCTCTTCGGACAGATCGATGTCGCGTAGCTGCTTTCCCTCTTCCAGTACCGGCACCAGCGGTTCCAAGGCTTCCAATTCCTTCTGAAGTTCTTCACGGTTGGGGCGCGGCTTCTTGACCTGTTCTTTCAGCCGTTCGACGCGGCCCGACAAGATATCAAGATCGGCGATCAGAAGATCATCGTCGAAATTACTAAGATCAGCTGCCGCATCTGCTCCGCTGTGCGCCGCGACAACGACTACCAAGCAACTCGCTTCGCGAATCATGGCGAGCTTTTGAGCGCTGCCTTCGTGCGACCGGCTCAACCCCGGAGTGTCAACAATCTCTAGTGCCGCGTGGGTCGTCTTCTTGGGGCTGTAGATCTTGCAGAGCGGCTCAAATCGATCGTCCGGGATGGGAGCCATCGCGCTTTGAGTTTCGTGCGACTTGGCGGGATCCGGTTCGACACCAGTCAGCCACTGAAACAAGGTACTCTTCCCCGACCCTTGATATCCGACGATTCCGATCTTCATTCGAGTTCCACCTGAGCATTCGGTTCGATTTGCGAAGCCTCTGGTTTACACGGATCGGACGTTACTGGAAAGGCGGGATGAACGAACTGCAATCGGCCATGAACATGCCTACTGGGTGGCGTACGGTAGCGGGAGTGACTACTTTATTGCGTGAGACCAGTTGACCGTGTTTCAAGCAATGTTGGCCATACCCCGAGATCACACTCAACGCCGACAGGCTCAGTAAGCCTTCCTCGCTGCCCGCTTCGTTCCAAGATGGGATCCCACATCATGAGATTTAATAAGCCTTTGTGTTCGATGATTCTTCTTACACTGCTGTTTGCACCAAACGTCGCCTCCGCCGAGTTGTCGTTGGGCAGCCTCTTTCAGGATCATGTTGTCTTGCAACGAGAGATGTCCGCGCCCGTTTGGGGCACGGCCGATGCCGGTCAAGCCATTGAAGTACAGTTCGCGGGCCAAACAAAACAGGCAACTGCTGACGATAGCGGCAAGTGGTCAGTACGACTCGACGCCATGCACGCCTCCGCCGAAGGTCGCGTTCTGACTGTTACCGCTGGCGATTCCAAGGCGATGATCGTCGATGTACTCGTCGGCGAAGTCTGGATTTGCAGCGGTCAATCCAACATGGCTTTTGGCCTGGCGGGCTCGGTGAATGGGAAAGCGGCCATCGAAGCCGCCGGCGACTCACAGCTTCGTTTGTTCAGTGCGGGAGCTCGTGCCGTTGATGAACCGCAATCAGCCATTCGAGGTGATTGGCAAGTCGACTCAGCAGATTCAGCGGCTCGCTTCTCCGCAGTCGGCTACTACTTCGGAAAGCATCTCCGCGAACATGTCGGCGTTCCTGTCGGGCTGATCAAGTCCGCAGTCGGTGGAACGGTCGCAGAAGCGTGGACCGCGCGAGCTGACCTGGAGCGAAACCCAACCTTGCAACCGCTGCTCGATCAACAGATGCAGCGAGTTGCGAGTTATCCAAAGGTTCTAGAAGCCTACAAACAACGTGAACCAGAACTGCTCAAACGGTACGAAGACCAACTTGCCAAGGCAAAGGCAGCCAAGACGCGCGCACCTCGCAAGCCGCGACCACCCCAGCATCCCACCATGAGCGCGAACCGCCCGAGCGGCTTGTACAACGGATCGATCGCACCGCTCCAGCCGTTCGCGATTCGTGGAGCGATTTGGTATCAGGGTGAATCGAATTCATCGCGAGGTGAGCAGTACCGAACATTGTTCCCGGCGATGATCGGCAGCTGGCGCAAAGCTTGGGGGCAAGGCGACTTTCCGTTCTATTTCGTTCAGATCACACCACATCGAGGCATGACGCCCGAAGTGCGAGAGGCGCAACGCCTGACGACTGAGACGACACAGAACACTGCCATGGCTGTCACGATCGATATTGGTCACCCGACGGACATTCACCCAAAGCAAAAGCAACCGATTGGCGAGAGGTTGGGACTTGCGGCGCGAGCATTAACCTACGGGGAGAAACTCGAGTACTCTGGACCGACGTACGATTCCATCGCGGTCGACGGTAACAAAGCGACGCTAACTATGAAGCACATCGGCGGCGGCTTGGTCGCCAAGGCCGGCGGTCTAAAGGGCTTTACGATCGCAGGTGCCGATGGCAACTTCGCCGACGCAAATGCGTCGATCAACGGAGATAAGATCGTCGTCTCCAGCGATACCGTCGCCAAGCCATCGATCGTGCGATACGGCTGGAGCAACGTGCCGGATATCAACTTGTACAACCAAGCTGGTTTGCCTGCGTCACCATTCCAGACGGACCGTGCGTATCAAGCAGAGGCTGGCTTCGAGCCCTTGTTCAACGAAACGGATTTGACGGGTTGGCACTATAAAGACGGTGCTCCCTTCGACGGCAAGCAACACGCCAGCGACGGTCGCTACACGGCGCGCGACGATCGCATCGTAGTGAACCCCGGTAAGGGCTTGGCTCAGATGTGGACGACACGAGAGTTTTCTACGAACTTTCATCTCAAGCTCGAGTTTCGAGCCGGTGTCGACGCGGACAGCGGTATCTTCCTCCGCAAGCCTCAACTTCAATGTCGAGACTATTTCGTGGCTGGTCCCTACAAAGAACTCAAGAAGTATCGGCCACAAGGCTGGAACGAAATCGAAGTCATCGTGAAGGGTGACGTCGCGACCTGCACCTGCAACGGCGAACCGCTTGACTTCCCGCGGCCACTCCCCGCAACCGGCCCCATTGGCTTAGAAGCAGACCGCGGGCAAATGGAGTATCGTCGGATTCGCATCAAAGTCGGGGGTGGGTAAATCGCCCGGCCAGTTCCTCGCGCTGTTAGGACACTCGAAGAGGCTACATCTTCCAAAGCAGCAGCAACGCGTAGTTGATGTCGTTCGGTTTTCTGCCATTGGGCGTGCTGTCGTAGCGATCGTTGACTGACAGCTTCAGATTGAGGTTGTGCTCTTCGTCGAGCAAAACTTCCCAGCCGAGGTCGCTGACCATGCGGTAATTGTCGAAGTTTCCCCATTCGGGAAAGTAATCGACGGTCAGAGACAATTTCTGTCGCTTTGTCAGCTGCCTCTCGAAGTCCGCTCCATAAACAAGCTCCGCGACCCAATCGTCAGTTGGACCGCCAATCTCGTGCGACACACCAGCACCGTAGCGTCCCTTAAGCTTCGTCGTTTCGGTATCGATAAACTTGTATCCAACACCAGCGTTCAACGCGAGTCGCAGGTCGAAGGCCTTAAATTCGTCGTACTCTAGAAACTCCTTCGCGAAGAAACTCCATCGCGAATCGCCGAAGGAACGTTCATAGCCAAGGTTCTGTATGGCGTTGTTCTGCGTCTCGACTCCGTCGGCACTTGCTTTCAGATAGGTCAAGTCGAAGGTTGTTTCGTGTACGTTGGTCTTTCGCTTCAAATTCGCGCCGGCACGAAAGCTCAGGGCTTCGGAGTTGCCGTCGGTACCGCTGATTCCAATCTCCGCACCTCCCTCCCAATCAACCGTGTTGAACCAATAAGTGGGCAAGATCCAGCTATCGGATTCGTCGGCTGCAGCAAGCTCCTCGGGTGCGAGCGACTGTCCCGCCGGTGCTTCAGGGGCTTCCACAACCGTTCCTTGAGCAACGCGCGGTGATTCGGTCGTGGCCGACAATCGCGTTGTTGGAAGCCGATATAGGTATTCGTCAGTGGGCCATTGAGCGATGGCCGTCTCGACTGAAGTCGCCGTCAACGACGCTAGCAAAGCAAACGCTAAGAGTCTGCGGAACATGATTCATTCTCCGAACGGAGCAACAAGGGGCGCAGCATCTACCCAAGAACACTGCGGTCGGAGCTTATAACAAACGTTGCCTCGTTCCCACAAGGGCGATCGATCAGCCGTTGAGCGGCGCACGTCCCATGATTTGGTAAGTGGGGCCCGATCGTTCTAAGTAGCTCGCGAAGATCAGCACTTCGGTGACATCGCACGACTCGGCATTGAAATCGCGATAGTGGGCAATCAATTCAGCGAGCCGCTCCCGACTCGCTCCGCCGTCATGTACCCGACCAATCGTCAAATGCGGTTTGTAGGTCCGTCGCTCACGAGGGAATCGCATTTCGGCAAGCGACTCTTGAACGGCAAAGTGCAGATCAACGAGTTCCTGATTGCCCTGATCGACGCCAATCCAGACAGTCCTCGGACGGTCCGCTGCCGGAAAAGCTCCGGCTTGAGCGAATTCGACGTGGAAAGGAGCAAACGGCACTGCCGCAACCGCGACGCGTTTGCAAACTTCGGGCACGTCCGTTTCGTCAACGTCACCCAGAAACTGCATCGTCAAATGCATGTTCTCGGAATCCGTCCAGCTGGCATTCACTTCGCTCTCGGCCAACTTGCCCTGAAGAACCGCAGCGCGCCGGCGAACAGCGGGCGAAACGTCAACGGCGATAAATGTGCGGATGCGAGCCATTGCGGAAGCGGAGAGTCGAGGGCGGAGAGTTTGGAGCGATACAGCACAGAATCAGAAGCTTAACATCTTTTGATATTGCTCCATTCGTAATTCAATCTCGGCGCGTTCGATGTTCTTCATGCGATCGAGGCTGAAGTCTTCGACGTTAAAGCTGGCAACAAGAACGCCGTAGGCCAATGCCTTCTTCAGCGTCGTGGGCTCGAAGTTGCCCTGCTCAGCGAGGTAGCCCATCATGCCTCCGGCAAAGCTGTCGCCCGCACCGGTCGGATCAACGACATCTTCCGTGGGAAACGCTGGCATCACATAGGTCTCGTGTTCGGAGAAGAACATCGCACCATGCTCGCCTTTTTTGATGACGACAAACTTTGGTCCCATCTCGCGAACCTTGTGACCAGCACGAACGAGGTTCTCGTCATTGGTCAACAGCTTCGCCTCGCTGTCGTTCAAAACAAGTCCGTCGACTCGTTTCAGGAGTTCGAGCAGCGCGTCGTGATCCTCCCGAATCCAAAGGTCCATGGTGTCGGCGACCGTCAATCGCGCGCCAACGACTTGATCCATCACTTTCAACTGAACGCGCGGTGATCCGTTGGCGAGGAATAAGAACGGAGCTCGACGATACTCCTCGGGCAGCACGGGATCGAAGTCGCCAAAGACGTTCAGGTGTACTTCCAACGTTTCACGATCGTTCATGTTCGGCAAGTACTTGCCTCGCCAGCGAAACGTCTTCGCGCCTTGAACGACTTGCAGTCCCTCGGCATCGATCTTGCGATCGGTTAGCAGCTTCGTGTGTTCTTCGGGCCAATCGTCTCCCACGACGCCAACGAGCTTGACCGAGGTGAAGTAACTAGCGGCATAGGAGAAGAATACGGCCGAACCACCGAGGACGTCATCGCGCGAGGCTTGAGGCGTTTCAACGGAATCAAGAGCGACGGAACCAACAACGAGCAGAGGCATGGAGTCCATTCCTTTGTGGGAGCGTGTCTAGATCGTACTGCGACGGAACAAGCAGTTCCTGTGAAGAAGTCATTATTGAGGATCAACCCGCGATTGCAAAGAACCCCCAACGATAAGCCGGTCAGCTTGGCGCAGTGATCATACATCGTCAGAATTGGATCGGTGATATGCTTCGAGCGGGCCGCGGTAAGGTAAACTCTCTGATGATCGATGGACAACTGCTGGCTATTCGAGTCGCCGATGCGGCAGCCACTGCGATGCAATCAATGGACGAGGTTGAGGCGACGCCCGGACAAGGACTCGTGGGCGATCGCTATGCATCTTGCAACGGCAAGTACCCACCGGATGAAGACGGCAACGTGTTGCCGAAGCGCGAAGTCACCTTAATCGAATCCGAATCGTTGACCGCAATCGCCAACGAATCGGGGGCAGAATTCTCTCACGCGGATACGCGGCGCAACTTGTTAACCGAGGACGTGCCTCTCAATCATCTGGTTGGCAAGTCGTTTTCAATTGGTGAAGTGGAGTTGTTGGGCGTCGAATTGTGCGAACCATGCAGTTACCTTGAATCGATGCATCCCGGCATCATGAAGCCGCTAATTCATCGTGGCGGTTTGCGAGCCCAAGTCATTCGCGGCGGCACGCTGCGCGTCGGCGATGCGGTTCGGCTCCTATCTGAGTAGCCGCGGCGTGGCCGTTTCCCGACGCGAACCGCCAAGTACTACCCGTCATATCTTACGCAACCGGGAGCGGCGCGTTCATCCTGTCGTGCTTGTCGCTTCCGCTTCAAGCGATCCGATCGTCGCAGCCGATGCTCTCGGTAAGGAAACGTGCGCAACGAAGAATTCAATTACTGATCGCGGACATGTTGCATCGAGACAGCACTCAGAGAATCGCCCGTCGAATCGGGACCATCACGGTCTGCGTGTTGCTGGCGATTTCTACAACTGCTGCCGCGGCTCAACATGCCCAACTCGAATTCGAATCACTACCGTCGGTGAGTCCAGAACAGCAACCAGCAGAGACCGTGATCTCGGCGGATTTCCGCGTCCCCGCTCTTGAAGCTAACAGCATCATTGGCGCTGTGCTGTGCTTTGCTGTCGGATTCGCTGCGTGTTTGCTCGTCGTTCACTACATGTTGCCTTCGCTAGTTCATGCACAATGCGTTGAGATTGTTCGCGAGTACGTTGATCTCACAAAACGCGAGTCTGATATTCGTGTTGTCGTCCTCGACAGAGAAGACCACGAGCCTTTGCGAAAACCGCGTCGCGTGAGCGTTCCGGTCCGCGATCAAGTCATTGAATCGATCAACGACTCGGAGAACCAACTTCGCGTCGACAACCCTTCGATTCCGACGGAATCGCCGCAGAACACTTCGACCAACATTCCAAGCGAGGACAACTCTGACTCGATGCTGTCACAGATCTATCAGCAGAATCTTCACCTGCGCGACCAATTGCGAAAACAAAGTCGAAGCGTCAAGCGAGAGACTCACGGTCCCAAGAATCAAAATCCCCGATCGGAAGAAGGAGCAGAATTATGAACGAGCAACAGGAAGCCGTGTTCGTCGGCATGGACCTTGGAACGTTCAAGACTTCGGTCTGTTGTTCCAATGGACTGCGCGAGACACTCAAGAGCTGCGTCGGTTGGCCCAAGGATCATGTCGCTCGACACTTGGTCGGTGGTGAGATTGCGTTCGGTGAAGATATCGAGCGACACCCATTAGCGTTGGATATCATCCGCCCCTTCGCGATGGGATCGCTTAAATTCAACGATCACCGTGTCGCCGGAATCACGTCCGAATCCGTGGCGCTGCATCGCATGGCAGCACAACACCTCGTCCGACACGCTGTGTCTCGGGTCTCGCCGGTCGACGTTCCTGTGGTTGGAGTCGTCGGATCTCCTTCGCGAGCGACGCTTGAGAACAAGGAAGTCATCATTGAAGCTGCTCAGGCCGCCTTTGATGCCGTTGTCATCGTCCCAGAACCATTTGCTGTTGCGTACGGGATGAATCGATTGACGGAAACCTTGATGATCGACATCGGTGCGGGAACGATTGACCTTTGCCCGATGTTCGGTGCCTATCCGGCGGACGACGACCAGATCACGATACCGATCGGAGGCGATCACATCGACGCCCGCTTCTTCACGCTCCTGCAAGAAGCATTCCCAGCCGCAAGAATCTCGCAACGGATGATTCGAGAGATCAAGGAGAAGCACGGCTGCGTCACCGATGATCACGAACGCGCGGTCGTGATGTTGCCGGTCGATGGTCGCCCAAAAGAATTTGACGTAACTGAATTGCTGCACGAAGCGTCGCGAGCGATCGTCCCAGGGATTCTCGAAGGCATTAAATCGCTTGTCACTCGGTTTGATCCTGAACAACAAAGAGCACTCCTGCAGAACATCGTCCTGGCGGGCGGCGGCAGCCAGCTGAAAGGACTCGATCGAGCCATCGAGGCGGAACTTGTCGAATACGGCGGCGGAAGCGTTACGAAAGTTTATGACAGTGTTTTCGCGGGAGCCGCCGGAGCACTAAAACTCGCGATCGCATTGCCGGTCGAGAACTGGCAACGACTCAAGGACGAAAATGCGGGCGACCGACCACCCAAAGCTGCCTAAACAGCAGGCCGGTCTATCCTCTGCCGTCCAGCGGCATACAGTTGCGTGACGCTTGGCGCGGTGTCAGAATGGGGCTCGTTCGGTCGTAAGCTTTCCCCCTGGAAGCTACGAGACCGCGAAATGCCGCCCCTCCCGAAGCACGCCGCTCCCGCTCTACAGGTTACGAAATGCCTCGCAAACGTTGCCCCCGTGGCTCGACAAACTCGCTTTACATCCTCGCGGCCGGTTCGTTGGTACTCGTCGGTATGCTCAGTTACTTGCTGATGGGCGGCGGCAAGAAGAGCAACGGTCGTGGGGCTACCGCGGTCGCCAACTCTAATACAACACACGGCGATACGGCGAACTCAGCCGCTGGAACGAGCGAGCTGTTGATGTACTGTGCGGCGGGAATGCGATACCCGATGGAACAGATCGCCGGAAAGTATGAAGCGGAATACGGTATTCGCATTAACCTGCAGTACGGCGGCTCGAATACGCTGCTGAACCAACTCGAAGTCAACAAGTCAGGTGATCTCTATCTGGCTGGCGACGCGAGCTACATTCGATTGGCCGAAGAGAAAGGATTGACATCCGAAGCGTTTCCCCTGGCGTTGATGAAGCCAGTGATTGCGGTCCAGGCCGGCAACCCCAAAGGCATTCGAAGCATCGAAGACTTGTCTCGTGAAGATGTTAAAGTCGCACTGGGTGATCCCGATGCCGCAGCCGTCGGAAAGAAGGTTCGTAAGTTACTCTCCGCATCGGGCCACTGGGCGGCACTTGAACCTCGCGTGACAGAAAGCGGTGTCTTCAAACCTACGGTCAACGAGGTCGCCAATGCAGTGAAGCTCGGCAGCGTCGACGCAGGAATCATCTGGGATTCTACCGTCGCGCAGTACAGCGAACTTGCCGCAATCGAAGTAAGTGAGCTCGATGCCGGAATAGCAAGCATCGAAACGAGCGTCGTCTCGTTTTCTAAGAATCCGGCTGCTGCCATCCACTTTGCCCGCTATGCCTCCGCACGTGATCGCGGTTTGGAAGTGTTTCGTGCGCTGAGCTTCACGTCGGTCGAAGGTGACATCTGGGAAGAGCATCCGGAGTTGACATTTTTCGCGGGAGCCGTCAATCGGGCTGCACTTGAACCTGTTATTAGAGAGTTTGAGGAGCGAGAGGGCGTGACGGTCAATGCAGTCTTCAACGGATGCGGCATTCTGACGGCGACGATGCGCGGCATTCTCGGTGGACAAGCCGGCAGCTTTCCCGATGTCTATATGGCGTGCGACGTTTACTATTTGGAAGCCGTCAACGAGCTATTTCAAGATGCTGTTAACGTATCTGATACAGATATCGTGATCGTCACTCAGAAAGACAACCCAAAACAGATCAGTTCGCTGGCCGACTTGGCGAAACCAGGTATACGAGTCGTCTTAGGCCAGCCGGATAAATGCACGATCGGCGTTCTCTCGCAGAGGTTGTTACAGGGCGAAGGCTTGTACGAACAGATCAAATCGAATGGCAACCTTGTGAACCAAACAACCAGTTCCGCGTTCTTGATTCCGCAAGTAACAACCGGAGCCGCCGACGCCGTGCTCGCGTACCGGACCGACACCCGCGCGGAAGGCGAACGACTGGGAGTGATCGACATCGATTCGCAATTGGCCAAGGCGATTCAGCCCTTCAGCGTTGCGCGTTCAAGCGACCAAAAGTATCTCGGGCACCGACTGTTTGCCAAGTTGGCACAATCGCGAGACAGATTCGAGTCCAAGGGCTTTAACTGGCGACTCGACAATCATAGCTCCGCACGAGTGGATTAGTCGGAGCTTCATGACTGTGTCCCCAAACACTGGGCCTATAAGTATTGGGCCAGACAACGCACCCGAAACTACGCGTCGCGTTCGAACGGACCCGCTGTTCTACGCAATCTTGGGCGTGATCGGCGGCACTTACGTCGTTTTGATCATCACCATGCTGCTGGCTGATGCGGCCTATATCTTCACAAGCGATATGAGCGAGCGAGTCATCTTAGACTTCTCGACCGACGATCAGGGAAAGCCGCTGAAGATCGGTGACATCGTCGCCGACCAGTATTCGATGTATGGCATGCAGATTTCGACACACGATCCGACGGACCATCCGGCACGAATCATCGACAGCGATAAGCCGTCCGCCGCCAACAGCAATCTCGGGACGCCGAACCAGGCGTTTGGTGGAGCTGGCGTCGGACGCGGTGGTGGCGAGCGGTCGCCCGGTCGAAACGCGATGCCGCTGGGCAAAGTTCTCGTGATCGCGGCCAAGTCGCAGACGGATGACGATGCCGCCAAGAAAGGACAGCTCGTCACCAATTGGGTCAGCCCGGTGCGTGTCGAACGTGTTCGACTTCGTGCGTTGACGGTGGACGACGGCGAGATCGTGACCTACGGTGTCGACGGTTCGGTGATCAAGCGACATGCGATCACCGAACCAGCAGCCGACGGTTCCTCTGATACCGAGATCGGCGATGAAGACGTCTCCCGAATGGATGTCACGACCGGCTCACCAACCGCCGAAGCCAGCGTCGAATACACGCTTGCTGGCGTAATGGACGCAAAGCTAAAGCAACCGGGCCGCGAGACGATTCGCATCGGCAGTGTTCGTGTCGTGCCGCCGGAGGCAGGACAGATTTCACCGTTGTCCGATTCCGGGTCGCTGAACTTTACGTGGCAAGATCCCGTCCAGATCGACGAGCTTCAACTCCTCGACATCAACGCGGCGGGAGGCTCGGTAATCACTTACGATATGAATGGCAACCAGCTCGCAAACCGTGAGATCGACAACGGCGGGCCAAACAGCGTACAACGAATCGAAATCGGACAACCAGGCGTCGCAAAGCTCGAAGTACATCTCCCCGACGGCGGCGCTGTCGCTCAGCTGAGCTTTACTTGGAACGGACGAATCCGGGATGCATGGCAACGCGAGAACCCCCGGTCGGCGCGTCTCTTTTACAATCCGATCACCACCGCACTTCAGAAATCCGAGATCCAGTACTCGATTCGCCTGACTCTTCTTTCGTGTACGATCACGGCGATCCTTTCGCTTTGGGTTGCGATTCCGATCGGCTACTTGATGTCGCGCCATGACTTTTTCGGCCGCAACTTGATTGATGCGATACTCGACATTCCGATCGTTTTGCCGCCGCTGGTGGTTGGATTGAGTTTGTTAATCCTCTTTCAATTCTTTCCGGTTGCGTTGCGCGAAGCGGTCGTCTACCAGATCCCTGCCGTCATTTTGGCGCAGTTCGCGGTAGCGTGTGCCTTCGCCGTCCGAACCATGCGAGCAACGTTTGATCACATCGACGCGCGACACGAGCAAGTTGCATTGACACTTGGCTGCAGCCGCGCCCAAGCATTCGGCATGGTGGTTTTGCCCGAGGCGAAGCGCGGCGTACTGACAGCGGCGACACTAGCTTGGGCCCGGTCGTTGGGTGAGTTCGGTCCGCTGCTGATCTTTGCTGGAACAACACGTGGCAAGACAGAAGTCCTTTCGACAACGGTCTTCTTGGAATTGAACATCGGCGACCTCGGTGCCGCAGTCGCTGTCTCGTTGATCATGGTTGCAGCAGCAGTTATCGTCCTAGTACTCGCCCGAGCTTGGGGCACACGTAACCTCGCGATCTAACGGCGCTGCTTGTGATTGTCATCGAGAAACTTACCGCTCACTCCGGTCAATTCACGTTGAAGGACGCCTCCTTCGTCGTGCCGACCGGCGCGTACGGCATGTTGATGGGGCGCACGGGAAGCGGCAAGACGACTATTCTCGAAGCGATCGCCGGGCTCAAGCATGTCACCGGTGGGCAGATCCTGTTGGGCGACCGCGATGTGACTGGCCTCAAGCCGGCCGAACGAAACATCGGCTACGTCCCGCAGGATGGGGCTCTGTTCTCGACAATGTCGATACGAGAACACCTGTCGTTCGCGTTGGACATTCGACGCGTGTCTCGGCCTAAGATCGACGAGCGAGTGGCCGAATTGGCTGAGTTACTGGAGATCGAAGATCTGCTTCACCGTCTGCCGCGCGGATTGAGCGGCGGCGAGAAACAACGCGTGGCCATCGGGCGTGCATTAGCATTTCGCCCGAGTACGCTGTTGCTGGATGAACCGTTGAGCGCCCTTGACGATGAGACCCGTAACCAACTCTACTCACTACTTAAGCATGTTCAGGAACACACAGGCGTCACAACACTTCACGTTACGCATCACATGCAGGACGTCGAGCGGCTGGCAGATAACGTATTCCGCATCGAAGACGGCATAGTAACGGAACAACCAATCAAACGAGCATAGCAAACGACAATCCAACCGTAGGGTGTCGGCGTCAGCCGCACCAAAACCCTAGAGGAACATTCATGAAAGTCGCAACGATCGAAACGAACAAAGGCACCATCCGCATTCAACTGCACGACGACAAGACGCCGAAGACTGTTGAAAACTTCGAGAAACTCACCGCGGACGGTTACTACGATGGCCTGAAGTTCCATCGCGTGATCCCCAACTTCATGATCCAAGGCGGCTGTCCGCAAGGGACAGGAACGGGCGGCCCTGGTTACAAGTTCGAAGACGAATTCCATGCCGACCTCAAGCATGATGGTCCTGGCGTCCTCTCGATGGCAAACAGTGGTCCCAACACCAACGGGTCGCAATTCTTCATCACTCACGTCGCCACACCGCACCTGGACGGCAAGCACTCCGTATTCGGCAACGTTCTAGAAGGACAGGACGTCGTTGATGCGATCGTCGGCGGTGACGTGATGGAAAAGGTGACGATCGCCGACGAGTAATATCGCTCGTACAATCGAATCTCTGCCTTGACGAAAGCTCCCCCTAGATCTACCCTCCGCCGACGTTAACCTGTCACTGGAGTCCGTGCGTTCGTGGAACTGTCACTGTCTGAGATCATTGTGCTGGCGATCGTTCAAGGCGTGACGGAGTTCCTCCCGGTCAGCTCGAGCGGCCACCTTGTGATCGTGGCCGCGTTAATGGCGGATGGTGATGTCGAGAAGTTGGACGTCGGTGACGTCAATATTTGCTTACACGGCGGGACGTTACTCTCGATCGTCGTGTTTTACTGGCATCGAATCTGGAAGCTGCTATCAACCGATCGCGCGCTGATCGCACCACTGGGCATCGCAACCGTGCCAGCCGTCGTGATAGGTCTCAGTATCAAGCTAAGCGGCGCTGACGCAATGCTCTCCAGTCCGCTGTTAGCGGGCTGCTTGCTGCCCGTGACCGGACTCATCTTGCTTTGGGCATCTCGCAATGCTAACGGTAAGGACGAGTGCGGAAACCTAAGCTACAAGCACGCCGCACTGATCGGCGCCAGCCAGGCACTCGCGATTCTTCCTGGCCTGTCGCGCAGTGGAACGACGATATCAACGGGGCTCCGCCTCGGGCTGGCCCCGACATCCGCCGCGACGTTTTCGTTTCTAATGGCGATACCGGTGATTGGTGGAGCTTGTCTGTTGGAGATGGTTAAACTCTCGCGAGACGTCTCACTCACGCCGGCTCTTGGCGAGACAAGCCGATTGGTGAATCTTGGCATTGGGGCCGCAGTCTCGTATACGGTCGGGCTCGCTTCGCTCTGGCTATTGGTCAAATGGCTTGAGCGCGGGCGATTTCAATACTTCGCCGCTTGGTGCATTCCCGTTGGAATAGGCGTCATCATTTGGCAGCTCGCCACTTAGAGAGTCGGCCATTCAACGGCCGCTGGACTCGCGGCGTTCGCCTTCGCGGGCATCCTGCTTTCGGCCCTTGGTGTACCAGTGAAGGAACTCTTCGACGGAGAACTTGCCATCGCCGCTCGGCTCAGCGTCTTTGAATCGGTCTGATTCCAGCTTATATCTCGCATCGGTCATCTCGCCTTCCTTCATCGCGATCCACTCTTCGAGCGAGACCTTGAGATCTCCATTCTTGTCGTAGGCTTTAAAGATCTTGCCTTCTTTGGTGTCTTGCCATCGCGCCGCTCGCGATGTCCGCGAATCGCGAGCGCCATCTCGTGAAGTTGCAGGGCGATCACTATCTCGTTCGCGCGGGCGGTCACTTTCGCGACGCGGCGCGTCTGGTCCGCGGCGGAGTTGATCACGGCCTCGCTCTTGATCACCACCGTCTCGTCTGGGTTGGCCGTCGCGAGATCGCAACGCGTTGCGAAGTTCTGCCACTTCGCGTTGCAGCTGTACGATCATCCGGTAGAGTACTTCTTCACTCTCCGTTTTCGGGCGGAAGCTGTCGCGACGTGACTCGTCCGCGCGGCGTTGCTCCGTTTCGCGTGGTCGGTCACTGTCGCGGCGAGTTTCATCTTCGCGAGGTCGATCGCTGTCGCGTCGTAGCCCCTGGGCTTCGCGCGGTTGATCACTGTCTCGCCGCGGTTGGTCACGTTCTCGCTCCTCTTGATCGTCATCAAATAAGGCAACGAATGTTAGCTCTGGGGCCATGGCACTTGCAGGCTGGACGACGATCGCGCCGCCGTCTTTACCGTCTGCGGCAGCCGGAGCGACTGTCCAGCTATTTCCGATCGTTAACGTGCCGATAACCAACAGCGTACATACAGCAAACTTGGCGGAAGTAATTGACATAACTTGTAAGCTCCAATTAGCGAGATGGTGGGCATTGGGAGAAACGAAACCGACCGGGGATTGACCAGCTGAGTAACGCACACCAGCCTGGACGGTTGAAGCGACGATTCCAGGGGACACGGCAGCATGAGCAACGGATGGCGTTCGCATCACTAACGACAGGGCGATGGCAAACGAAACGCCCCGTAACATCAAACGCCGGCGAAGCAATTGCCGACCTCGCTCAAGCCGCCCTTTGAGCGATCCACTAGACCAGCCGAGCTGTTGTGCTGCCTCGTCGCGCGACTTTCCTTCAAGACAGCACAGGAACAGCGGCAACCGATACCGATCCGGCAGCCGATTAAGTTCTTCATCGAGAGCCGACCGTTCGTGGTCAGTCGCGATTCGGTGCAAAGAAGATTTGTCTTCGACCATGATTTCGGTCTCGAGTGACTGCTCGCGACGGCGTACTTTATTTGCACGTACTCTCAAGGAGATTCGGTGTGCCGTCTTGTGCAACCAAGCCGGCAACGACTTACCGTTCCTCAGTGAACCGGCCTTACGAGCCAACACGAGAAAGGTGGCCTGAAACGCATCTTCCGCATCCTGCTCGCTGCCGATCACTCGGCGGCACACACCCATGACAAGGCCCGCATGGTGCGAGACGACTTTGGCAAACGCAATATCGTCTCGGCTCGTAACGAACGCTCGTAACAGGGCCTCGTCCGAATCCACTTCGTCGTCGCTGGATGCGGCGGCGAAGCAATCATGGTCCAGTGTTGCAATGCTCATCAGGCGGCAATGTCCTCCTGTTCGCACTAATAGAGTCTCGCAACTACCACGGTGGCACGATCTTTTCTTCGAATTGCGAGATAATTCTCCAAGAATCACTTTTGACCGACGGCAAGCAGCTTCGCACGCGTCCGGACGAAGATCCTTCCATCCGCAATCGCCGGTGTCCCGACGATACTGTCTCCCATGTCGTTCTTCGCGAGGACTTCGTACTTGGGGCTATCCTTGAGGACGACAACGAATCCGTTCTCGCCGGCAATGTAAATCTTGCCGTCTCCGTAGATTGGCGACGCAAAGTATTCACAGGCATTCGGAATTCGCTTGGCGTCACGCACCAACTTACCGGCCTCCGTCTCGAATAAAGTTGTAATGCCACCGCCTTTGAGCAGCAGCATGCGTCCGTGGTGAACGAACGGCGAGACAATGTGATCGGTGTATTTCGTCTCGTGCTTCCAAAGCAGATGCGATTCGGTCACGTCGCCGCGCCCGCCGCCGCGCACCGCCATGACAAATTCGTTACCAGGCTCTTCGACATCAAAAGTTGCTCCGGCAAAGTTGTCGGGACTCAAGAAGGCGACATCAAGCTCGGCACCTTCGAGGAATCCGTCTTGATTTGCATCGCCGCGATCGAAAGTCTTCTTGTAGAACACGTCAGGGATCTTTGTTTCTCCGACAAACGCTTGCATCTCGGCCTTTGACAGCTTCCCATCGCTGTTGCCCGTCTCCGATCGGTCTGCCGTCGCCAACCATTGATTCGCGATGCCACTGCTCTGTAGCGAGATGTAGACCGTCCCATCATGGCTAACCGGAGTCGTCTTAATATTTCGCAACAGGGTTCGTGACTGCCACAATCGCTTGCCGTTATCCGGATCGTAACCGATCAACAAGCCGGTTCCTGCGACGACGATTTCGTCACCTTGTTCCGCTTGGCAGATTACCGGATGCGAGTAATTAACGGCCATGTCATCGCGGTTATCCTTCCACAACACTTGGCCTGACTTTTTGTCAAAGGCGTAGAACGCAGGAAACAGATCGTCGTCCTGACAGAACAACACTTTGTCCTTGTACAGCACGGGGGACATAGCCGGGCCCCACTTAAAGACAAAGAAAGGCGAAGGCAATTTCTGATGCCAAACGTCGGCGCCGGTCTTGGCATCGACCGCAATTAGGCCAAGCGTGCTGAAGTAGAAGTAGACGCGATCCGCATCGGCCGCTGGTGTGGTGCTGGCATGGCTGTTGGTCTTGTGTATTTCGGGCAATTTGCCGGTCGCCCAGTCGCGGTGCCAGAGCGATTTGCCGCTGGCCGCATCGAAGGCAGACAACCGAATCGTCTCGTCCCCCACTATTCCGCTGACGAACGTACGACCCGCTGCGACGACCGGGCAACCGACTCCATCACCAACATCAGCCGACCACAACAGGTTCTTCGTCTCAGAGAACGTGACGGGAAGTGGCTTCGTCGTCGCGGAGATCCCCGTGCAATTCGGCCCTCGAAACTGAGGCCAGTCGTCGGCGAGCAGCAATTGGGGAAAGATCAACCCGACGCCGACTAGCAGCAGAAATTGGCGAAAGGGTTTGGACAAAGTGTGACGATTAACAAACGAGGAAGGCATAGTTAGGCTCCGTGTGCAGGGTGACGGTGAGTTGATCGTAACCGGTCACGCGACCCGGGACAACGATTCGCCGTCGGCTGCCAGAAAAGGTTGACTCGCTACCGTCTTTCCCCGAAAATCGCAGTATCACGTCAACGGAGAAATAACGATGGACGCGTCCCACCCGCCCTACCCCATTCACCCCCGATTTTCGCGGCGGACCGCCATTCAAGCCGGTGCCGTCGGACTGCTCGGAATGGGGGCCAACCATCTGCAGGCTCTCCAGGCGGCCGATGGCAAGACGGGCGCAACAGCCAAGTCTTGTATTTACATATTTCTGTCCGGCGGCCTCACGCAACACGAGAGCTTTGACCTCAAGCCTGATGCGCCCACCGAGATCCGCGGCGAGTTCAATCCGATCGCGACGAGCACGCCCGGCATTCAGATCTGCGAGCATCTGCCTGGACTCGCGCAACGCAGTCAGAATTGGGCAGTTTGCCGTTCGCTGACCCATCCTACGAACGGTCATACCTTGGGTCACTACTTTATGTTGACAGGACGATCCGAGGCATCACCCGGTTTCCGCGGCGACCGCATGCCACGCTCCTCGGATTGGCCGTCGATCGCTTCGGTCGTTGGTGATGCCTTGCCGCCGCAGAACAATAATCTTCCACCAGCAATCGTCTTACCCGAGCGGCTGGTTCATTGGTCCGGAGGTGTGATCCCTGGAGCGTACGGCGGCTTGATGGGAAGGCATCGCGACCCCTTCTTCATCGAGGCTTCGCCGTATGGCGATCCGATGTGGCGAGGAGCCTATCCGGAGTACACCTTTCCGAACCAGAGTAAGACGCCGCCAAAACACCCCGACGAGCGAGTCTATCAGGCTCCGAACCTCAAAATCGAAGAAGGCATGGGCGGCGGTAGATTTGTCAATCGCTTGAAGCTGCTCGAAAGCATCGACCAACAACGCGAACATCTTGAACGATCGGCCGACGTGCAAAGCTACGATGCACAACGTCAGCGAGTCATCTCGATGTTAGCCGACCAGAAAGTGCGTCGAGCGTTTGATGTGACGAACGCCGATGCCAAGATTCAGGAGCGGTATGGTGCGAACAGCTTTGGTTGGTCGTTGCTGATGGCGTATCGTCTGGTCGAAGCGGGCGTCAATCTCGTGCAGGTCAATCTTGGTAACAACGAAAACTGGGATACCCATGGCGACGCGTTCCCGCGTCTGAAGGACAAGTTATTTCCACCGACCGATCGCGCGCTATGTGCATTACTCGACGATCTACAAGCAAGCGGCATGCTTGACGAAACAATGATCGTGATGGCTGGCGAGTTCGGGAGAACGCCGAAGCTGTCTACGCTTACCGACTCGTTCTTTGGCCCAGGCCGCGACCATTGGGGAGGCGTGCAAAGCGTTTTCTTTGCCGGAGGAGGAGTGAAGGGTGGGACGGTCATCGGTTCGTCGGACAAGCTGGGCGCGTATCCTGCCTCCGATGCGCAGAATCCTGAAAACATGGCCGCCACGATATACAACGCTCTTGGCATTCCCGCGACCGCTGCATGGTACGACGAGTCAGATCGTCCGCATCGCATCTACCACGGTCATCCGATCAAAGGGCTAACGTAGTCGTGATCCATGTTTGAACCGTTAGCCTCTCCGCACGCTCACCTCTCGCGTCGTACTGCGATCCAAGCGGGAACGATTGGGCTAATGGGACTGGGGATGAACCATGTGCAGGCGCTGCGAGCTGATACTGGTACGAAAAGCGCGAAATCGTGTATCTACATCTTTCTCTCGGGTGGTCTAGCACAACACGACAGCTTCGATTTGAAGCCGAATGCGCCGGACAATGTCCGAGGCGAGTTCAATCCTATCGCGACGCGAACTCCCGAAATTCAGATCTGCGAGCATCTTCCCTTGCTCGCGCAGCGAAGTCGCCTCTGGTCGCTAGTTCGGTCGCTCACACACCCCTTCAACGAACATTTTGAAGCACACATGGTGATGTTGAGCGGGCGGACGCAATTACCGCCCGGCTTTCGTTCCGGCAAGCCACAGCCGAACGACTGGCCATCCATTGCCGCGATCACCGGTGACAAAACGCGGGCCAGGAACAATATGCCGCCAGCCGTTGTGCTGCCTGAAATCTTGAAGAACCCAGGGGGCCAAGTCGCCTCCGGCCAATTCGCTGGCGAGATGGGATCGCATCGAGAGCCTTGGTTCGTCGAGGCATCGCCATTTCAAGGCCGTCAGTCCTCTGGAGCCTTTCCAACCTATTCGTTTAACCATCTAAAGGAAGCGGCGACCGATGGAAGCGAATTGCTCTTCCAAGCTCCTAATTTGAGTCTGCCGGAAGGGCTGCACGCGGGGCGCATGAGCAACCGCGTCGAACTGCTGAATACGCTCGAGCAGCAACGACGCAAATTAGAGCAAGCAGCGTCAGTCGCCGAACTCGATCGTCATCGTCAAGCATCGATATCGTTGTTGGCTGATCCGAAAGTACAGCACGCTTTCGATGTTACCAACGCCAGCGACAATGCGCAGGATCGTTATGGCCGCAACAGTTTTGGCTGGTCCTTGCTGATGGCACGCCGACTGGTCGACATCGGCGTCAATCTCGTGCAAGTCAATCTGGGCAACTGGAATTCCTGGGACACACACGGCGCGAACTTCCCAAAGCTGAAAGACTTCTTGCTGCCGCCAACCGATCGCGCATTGTCAGCGCTACTGGACGATTTGAACGAAAGCGGCCAGTTGGACGATACGCTGATCGTCATGGCGGGTGAATTCGGACGTACGCCTCGGATCTCACATTTGCCGCAACACTATAAACTGCCGGGCCGCGATCACTGGGGCGGCGCACAATCCGTGCTGCTTGCCGGTGGAGGCATCCAGGGCGGACGAGTCATTGGCGCAACGGACAAGCTTGGTGCGTATCCTGCTTCCGAACCGCAGAAGCCGGAAAACATGGCGGCCACGATATACGAGACGCTCGGCATCCCCGAGACAGCAGCCTGGTACGACGAGTCAGACCGCCCACATCAGATTTACTACGGGCAACCGATCTCTGGGCTGACGTAGTTTCGAAAGTGGAACACCCCACAAGAGGATGATTGATGATTCGAGTTGCGCTGCCCCTGCTTTTGGTCTTGAGTTCCGTTCCTGCGTACGCTGAGTCGCCGTCGTCGAATTCACTTGAGCAACTCAAAGCGGAATGGAAGTCCGTTTCGTCGCGTGTGATCGGTTCGCCCGATCCTCCGCTGCCGTACCGCGTCCGTCGCGTATTGCCGGAGTTGGAGTTGTCGAATCCGATCACGGTTGTGCGAGAGCCGGATGGCAAACGCTTGTACTTTATCGACCAAGATCCCAACTACCAGCTCTGTCGCACCGAAGCAGACGGAGGCAACGGCAAGTTTGAAACATTGCTCGATTTTGACAAGGCAGTCGCTTACAGCATCGCGTTTCATCCACAGTATTCGGCGAACGGATTTCTCTACATTGGATCCAATTATTCAGTTTCAGAAGACGGCAAGACAAAGCATTGTCGTGTGACTCGCTACACAGTGTCACGCGACGCCAAACAATTCATTGATCCCGCGACCGCGCTGATCATCATCCAGTGGGAATCAAATGGTCATAACGGAGCCGCCATCGCATTTGGCTTGGATGGAATGCTCTACGTCACGTCAGGCGATGGGACGAGCGACTCGGACACAAACTTAACAGGCCAGGGACTCGACCATCTGCTGGCCAAAGTTCTTCGAATTGATGTCGATCGTCCGAGCGACGACCAGCCTTACTCAGTGCCTCACGACAATCCCTTTGTAGACGTCGAAGGCGCTAGGCCGGAGACGTGGGCTTATGGCCTGCGTAACCCTTGGCGAATGTCTGTCGACCCGAAGACCGGTCACGTTTGGGTCGGAAATAACGGACAAGACCTTTGGGAGCAGATCTATCTGGTCGAGCGTGGCGCTAACTATGGTTGGAGCGTGTACGAAGGCGGCCAGCTGTTCTACGCGACTCGACAGCTAGGTCCGACTCCCGTATCGAAACCAACTTTCGATCATCCGCATTCTGAAGCTCGCTCAATGACCGGCGGCGTAGTCTACTACGGAAACGAGCATCCCAACCTGCGGGGCGCTTATATCTACGGCGACTACTCGACAGGCAAGATCTGGGGTGCCAAAGTCGAAGGCCGCAAAGTCGTCTGGCACAAGGAACTTGCCGACTCGACCTTGGCTATTGCTGGATTTGGTTCGGACGCAGACGGTGAGTTGCTGATCGTAGATTATCGCGGCAAGCACGAGGGTGGCTTTTACTCGCTCGAATTGAACGATGTCGAGGACGAGAACAACGAGTTTCCACAATTGCTCAGTCAAACCGGTTTGTTTGTTTCGGTTCAAGATCACCAAGCGGCGCCCGGCATGATTCCCTACTCGGTTAATTCGCCACTGTGGTCCGACGGCGCGTACAAGGAACGCTACTTCTACCTGCCGCCGAAAACGGGCGATGGCAAGGACGAGAAACCAGCCGCGATCACCATGACCAACAATGGCGGTTGGGACTTTCCTGATCGGACGGTTCTCGTAAAGTCGTTCGCGCTCGAACAACTCGGCGACATAAGCTCCCGTCGTTGGATCGAAACGCGGCTGCTCACAAAACAGCAAGGCGAATGGATCGGCTACTCGTATGCATGGAACGACGAGCAAACGGAAGCGACACTCGTCGCCAAAGAAGGAGTCAATCGGGAGTTTACCGTCGATTCATCGGATAGCGAACCACGAACGCAAGCGTGGCGATTCCCAAGTCGCACCGAGTGTATGGTGTGCCACAGCCGAGCGGCCAATTACGTACTCGGCCCATCGACGCTACAGATGAACAAGGAACACGACTATTTCGGCACGAGCTCGAATCAGCTGGAAGCACTTGCCTACCTTGGTGTATTGAGAGTTGCTTGGTCGGCGGATGCGAAGAAGCAACTCGGCGAATTGTTAAAGGCGAACGGTGCCGACGACGCCGCGGCGATGGCTCGAATGAAGGAGTTAACTGCTGGCCAGGGCACTTCCGCAACGCTGCCAACCGAGTTGACCTCGCATTGGGCGGCAGCGTTTCCTCATCTGGTAGCTCCTTACGACAAAGAGCAGAATCTCGCCGCGCGAGCTCGTTCCTACCTGCACGCGAATTGTGCGCAATGTCACATCGGTGCCGGCGGCGGCAACTCGCAGATCGATCTCCACTTCACCAAACCGTTGGCCGAGACAAAACTCCTCAACGAGGTCCCGCTGCATCACAAGTTCGAGATTCCAGATGCCCGGCTCGTCGCCCCCGGTGCCCCCGCTCGCTCGCTGTTGTTACATCGCATCGCAACACGCGGCACCGGCCAGATGCCACAACTAGCGACGACCAAAGTCGACGAGGCAGCCGTCGAGTTGCTACGTGCGTGGATTTCGCAACTCAAGTGAACGGCTAAGTTCGAAAGCGAAGCGCGCGTAGTACATTGTAGGGTGTCGGCGCAGCCGCACCATCATTCTGGAATAGATCTGGTGCGGCTGATGCCGGCACCCTACGAATACCTCTTATCGCTTACATAAGCGAGTCATCAAGACTCGCTAGGTGGTCTTCCCCCCCCTGGCAACGTCACGCGAGTTGTCACAGCAGGGCCCGTTCTTGAGAAGGTCGAGAACCGCTACGATAGGGACGTATTGCTCCTTCCCTCAAATGGATCTGCTCTCGCATGAAGAATGTTACAACTCTTGTCCTTGGCGGCGGCCAAGGAACGCGTTTGTACCCGCTAACAAAATATCGCTCGAAGCCTGCTGTCCCTTTGGCAGCGAAGTATCGGCTGATCGATATTCCGCTATCGAATTGCATCAACAGCGGCATGAATCGCATTTATGTGTTGACGCAGTTTATGTCGGTGAGCCTGCACCGGCACATTCGGCAGACCTATCGGTTCGACGCGTTCAGCGGCGGCTTCGTCGAGTTATTGGCGGCTCAACAGACAATGGACGCCGGAATAGATTGGTACGAAGGCACTGCCGATGCCGTGCGGAAAAACATGAAGTACTTCGATCAACCTGGCATCGACTACGTCGTAATCCTATCCGGCGATCAACTGTATCGCATGGACTATCGAGAGATGATCAAAACGCATCAAGACACAAACGCTGACGTGACGATCGCAGCCTTACCCGTCTCGCGACAGGATGCTGGCTCGCTTGGCGTCATGCGGATTGACGATGACGGTCGCGTTGCCGGGTTTCTCGAAAAGCCACAAACAGACGAAGAGATCGATATTGTTCGCACCGATCCTGCATGGATTGACGCGCAAGGCATCGAGAGCAAGGGCCGCGAGTGCCTTGCTAGCATGGGCATCTACGTCTTCAACCGCGAGTTTCTGGTGGACGTGTTGACAAAGACTGCCTATCAAGACTTTGGAAAAGAGGTGTTCCCTGCTGCGTTTCGCACACGGCGAGTGCAAGCTCATCTTTATGACGACTATTGGGAAGACATCGGAACGATTAAGGCCTTCTATGATGCGACACTGAGTCTAGCAAGCTCCGACGCGCCGTTTGACTTCTACTCTCCGGAAGCACCGATTTACTCGCGAGCCCGCTTCTTGCCACCGACCATCGTCGACGGTGCCTCGATCAGCGGTAGCACGATCGCGGATGGTTGCAAGATCGGCAAGGGCGCAGTCGTTGAGAATAGCGTGATCGGACTGCGATGTAACATCGGCGAGAACGTCACGATCCGAAACTCGATCATCATGGGTGCGGACTTTTTCGACACCGAGAGCCTCCGCAACGGCCAACCTGCGGTCGGAATCGGCAACGGCAGCGTCATCGAAGGAGCGATCCTCGACAAGAATTGTCGAGTGGGTCAAAACGTGCGAATCATTAATGAAGCCGCCGTCGAAAACAGCGAGGATGCCGAGGATTGCGTTGTTCGCGATCACATTCCAATTGTCTTAAAAGAAGCGGTGCTGGCAGACGGTTGGACACTTTAGGATTAGCGACGCAGTAAGACGATGACAACTCTCCCGAATGAAGCTCTAGTACGATTTCAAGAGCTGATGGAGCAGGCCCGGCAAACGGATCTGCGAGAGCCGGCCGCGATGACATTGGCGACCGTCGGCACAAATGGTCGAGTCTCGGCAAGAGTCGTTTTGCTGCGGGCCTTTGATGAGCGTGGGTTTGTGTTCTACACGAACTTGAACAGCGACAAGGCTCATCAAGTGAACGCCCATGCCGAGGTTGCCCTTTGTTTGCATTGGGATGCGATTGCCGAGCAGGTGCGCATCGAAGGAACTGCCAAAGCGATCTCGCATCACGAAGCGGATGCCTACTGGAAAAGTCGGGATCGCGACAGTCAGATCGGAGCGTGGGCTTCGCGCCAATCCGAATCACTCGACGCTCGGGAAACGCTAGACCATCGCATCGCTGAGTATGAAACAGAATTTCGCGGACAAGCCGTTCCGCGCCCTGAGTTTTGGTCCGGCTACCGCGTTGAGCCGCGGCGCATCGAGTTTTGGTCGAGTCGCCCAGCGCGGCTGCATGAACGGATTGTGTACGAATTGCACGAAAGTGCCTGGTCGCGGCGAATGCTCTTTCCGTGATCCACTCGCAACCATCACTCCTCGTGTGATGAGCGTATGGACCACGCGACACTGTTCGACTAATACAGGGGAGTCTCACCGGTTTCGTAATAGCTCTCGGAATCATCATGCGGTGGAAACGGCGCGCTGCTTTTCACGCCCGCCGGAATCGGACGCGGTGGTGGCTTCCACTCAGTGATCGATTCCAAAACGATTGGCCCAACGACACCAGCGATCGGCCCAACGATCAACATGGTGAACAGAAAGCTTCGCAAGCTGAACTGCCATCGGCGGTCTTCGGCGTCAGGATTCATACGCTTTCAACTTAGAATGTCTTTGACGACGTGACCGTGCACGTCGGTCAGTCGGAAGTGGCGGCCCTGATACTTAAACGTCAGGCGTTCGTGATCGATTCCAAGTTGATGCAAAATCGTCGCCTGCAAATCGTGGACGTGAACGGGATTCTCCGCGATGTTGTAACAGTACGGATCGGTCTCGCCGAAGCTCATGCCGCCCTTGATACCGCCACCTGCCATCCACATGGTGTAACAGCGTGGGTGATGATCGCGACCGAAGTTGCCACCGGTCAACTTTCCTTGACAGTAGTTCGTGCGGCCGAACTCGCCACCCCAGATAACAAGCGTTTCGTCCAGCAGTCCGCGTTGTCGAAGATCGCGGATCAATGCGGCCGACGCCTGATCCGTCTCCTGGCACTGCTTCTTAATACCGCTCGGAAGTCCGCCATGCTGGTCCCAACCCGGATGATACAGTTGGATATAGCGAACTCCTCGCTCAGCAAGCCGTCGAGCCTGGAGACAATTGGCGGCAAACGTTCCGGGCGTCTTGGCGTCGTCTCCGTACTCTTTAAAGACATGCTCAGGTTCACTCGCTAGATCCGTCGCCTCAGGAATGGAATCCTGCATTCGGAACGCTAGTTCGTACTGCGCGATTCGACCTTCAATCTGCGGATCGATGTTGTCCGATTGCTGTATGCGATGCAGCTTGTCTAGGGCATCGAGCATTCGCCCACGACTCTCGCGGCTGATACCACTCGGATTGTTTAGATAGAGGACAGGATCCTTGCCGCTACGAAAACGAACTCCTTGATGCCTTGAAGGCAAAAAGCCGCTGCCCCAGAGCCGCGATACCAGCGGTTGGCCACCCTTGTCCTTGGTAACCATGACAACAAATGCCGGCAGATTTTCACTCTCGCTGCCCAAGCCGTAACTGAGCCACGCTCCAACGCTCGGCCGACCGGGAAACTGTGAACCCGTTTGGACGAGCGTCACGCCGGGTCCGTGGTTGATCGCATCCGTATGCATCGACTTAATGAAGCACAACTCGTCGACGACCGTTGCGGTGTGAGGCAGCAGCTCGCTGAGCCACGCGCTGGAGTCGCCGTGCTGTTCGAACTTGAAAGGCGATCCGACGAGCGGCAAGCTCGATTGATTGCCACTCATCGCGGTCAGTCGCTGGCCTCGTCGTATTTCGTTCGGCAACTCCGTGCCATGTTTTTCGTTCAGGACAGGTTTGTAGTCGAACAAATCCATCTGCGACGGACCGCCCGATTGAAACAAAAAGATGACTCGCTTAGCGCGAGGTGCGTGATGCAACGCGTTCAGAATTCCGCCACTTGCATCGGCAGATGACGAGTTGGCCATCAAGCCACCCAACGCCATCCCACCAAGTCCCATTCCGAACTGACTCAAGAAACCACGGCGACTCATTCCCGCAAGCGATTCATATCCAGTACAAACTTCAGGCATTGTTGTCTCTCACCGCTAACGTTTCATGACACACTGGTCGAAGCTAAGTAGAGTATTTGCGACCACAGCCAACGCACCTAGTATCGGCGCTTCGATCGAGTCGTCAAACGGCTTGTCGCCCACCTTCAGATACTGCAAGGTTTGTTCTGCATCGCTTTTGAAAGCACTCAACTGTTGGTCGAACAAGTCGCGTAACACTTGTTGTTCGGTGTCGCTGGGGCGACGACTCGTCAACAGCCGGAACATATCGACCAACGCGGCGTTCGTGTCGTCCCCATGCTGCATAAGAAGCCGTTCCGCCAGCACACGACTTGCCTCGACAAACTGCGGATCGTTCAGTAACACAAAAGCTTGTAACGGCGAGGCCGTTCGCTCGCGCTTCACGCGACAGACATCTCGCTTCGCGGCGTCGAGCGTCATCATCGCCGGAGCCGGGCCAGTTCGCTTCCAATAGGTGTAAAGACTGCGTCGATATAATCCGTCGCCTTTGTCTCGACCAACCGGCTTGAACGACGCTTCCACTTCGTACGGACGAGCCGGCGGACCGCCGATGCGATCCACCAACAGACCACTCGCCGCCAACGCGTTATCACGCAGCATTTCAGCAGGCAGGTGGTGACTCGGCGAGCGGCTCAGTAAACGATTTTCGGGATCGCGGGCCAGATGCGTTTCGGCGACCGACGATGATTGCTGGTACGTCGCCGACATTACCAACATTTTCATCAACCGCTTCACGTTCCATTCGTGTTCGACAAAATCACGCGCCAACCAGTCGAGCAGCGCGGGATGTGACGGCGGCTGCCCTTGACGTCCGAAGTCTTCTGGAGTTTGAACGAGTCCATTTCCAAAGACGATCTGCCAAAACCGATTTACCGCAACGCGAGCAGTCAACGGATGACTTGGGTCGGTCAGCCATTGCGCCAAGCCTAGTCGATTCTTGGCTGCGCCGTTTGGCATTGGCGGGAAGGCGGCAGGCGTGTCGGCCGATACGGGATCGCCAGGCGAGTCGTATGCACCTCGCTTAAGAAAATAAGTCTGCCGTTTCGTCGGTGACTCGCGCATCACCATGATCTCTTGAAGCGATTCTTCGAGCGCCGACTTCGCCTCGCGCGCCTTTTGCAGCGCGATAAGCTGCGACTGATATTCCTCGTCTTTCGTTGCCAAGTAGTAGCTGTAAAGTTTTTCGATGGACCCATCGTCCGTGGCCCGGCTCGATGCTGCAATCGCATCGACAAGGCTGTGGCCGTCGTGTAACTGAGCAACCTCAAGAGACGACAGCATCCGATCGAACACTTGAAACTCATCAACAAGACCGCCCTTAAACCCACGGTCACGAAATCGCTCACCGATGGTGATATTATCACCACCACCGCCTGTGATCGCCTTGTAGAGATTGTCGCGAACGGTCTTCGTTTTCGCGGGCTCTCCGTCGATGTAGAGCTGTAATCCTGCACCTCGACTCGAACCATCGTAGGTCATGGCAACATGCTGCCACTCAGCGACCGCGATCGGAGTTCGAGTTCTTACGCGAATTGCGTTTCCTGGCAAGAAGTGGATTAACGCGGCGCTTAAGCACCCATCTTCGAGAAGTAATTCGTAACCTCGGCTGCCAGCATCCGTCCACGCTCGCGAGCGATGAAATACGACCGCACGCTCTTTCACGTCGGGTGTGTTCATCCAAAGTGCGATTGAGAATGGCTGAAACCGCTTGAAGTTGCCGACGTCCAAACCGACACCGTCATCACCCGTTAGCCGAATGCCCTGACCGACTTTTCCAGCCACCGACTCATTCGGTGCTTTCACTTCGTCAAAGGCAAGATGCTTGATTGGTGCTGGGACTGGGATTTCGTCAGAGTTCGTGGTTAGGTCGTTTTGCCAAGTTTCAAACGCTGCCTTTCTGGAATCAGTGAGTCGCTTTAGCTTGGCTTCTTCGTCGAACACTTGCGTCTCCAAGCCAGCAAGATTCTGCCTCGTTGCATCATCGACCAGCCGCAATGTTGGAGTCGGGACAGATGGAGTGAAGTAAGAGTAGAGGCCTGCTTCGTCAAGGTTGTCGAAGAAGCCACATAGTTGATAGTACTCTGTCTGCGTAAGCGGATCGTATTTGTGATCGTGGCAGCGAGCACACTCCAGCGTCAGCCCTAGGAAGGCGGTCGCAAACGTCTGCGTTCGATCCGTGACGTACTCGATCCGAAACTCTTCGGGAACGCTGCCTCCCTCGACTTTTTGGGGATGCAGCCGATTGAAAGTGGTGGCGAGAATCTGGTCATCGGTCGCGTTGGGCAACAGATCGCCAGCCAACTGCTGGGTAACGAAATCGTCATACGCCAAGTTGTTATTGAACGCTCTAATCACCCAATCACGCCACGGCCACACAAATCGGTCGCGGTCAACTTGATAACCATAGGTGTCACTGTACCTCGCGACATCCAGCCAGTCGGCGGTCATGCGTTCGCCGTATCGCGGTGACTTTAGCAAACGATCTACGACACGCTCATAAGCATCGGGCGCCTCATCGTTCAGGAAGACGTCGATCTCGTCGAGCGTGGGAGGCAATCCGGTCAGATCAAACGTGAGGCGCCGGATCAGTTTTTCACGCGACGCCCGAACGGACGGCAATAAGCCGGCCTCTTCTAGCCGAGCCAGGACAAAGTTGTCGACAGAATTATTCAGCCATGCAGAGTTCTTGACTTGTGGTAGTTCTCGCGAATCGATCGGGGAGAAGGACCAATGCTCCTCCCAAGTTGCGTCTTGCTCAATCCAAGTCTTCAGCAACGTGATCTCAGAAGGAGACAATACCCGTTTCGAAGAGCGAGGTGGCATCCGCACGTCGTCATCTTGTGAGGTGATGCGGAGAAACAGCTCGCTCTCACTCGGTTTGCCTGGCACGATGATGTGTGATCCGTCACCGGAGTCGGACACACGGAATACATCCTCTCTCACGTCTAGCCTTAGTTCCGCTTCGCGGCGCTCGGCGTCGGGGCCGTGACATGCGAAGCATCGATCCGACAGCAACGGGCGAATGTCGCGTTGAAAGTCGACGGTGTCTTCTGCGAGCACGGGTTCGGCGAAAACACAGATTCCTAGAATACCAATGAGTACACGGAGCGGGCGGGGCATGTTGCAATCTGCTGGAATGAAGATCAAAGGCGGGGATAGTCGACGTTCGCTTCGCCAACGCACATCTTTTCGCGGAGCCACAACCGACTATCGATCATTGTCGACAGTATCGCCGCTCGATACAAGTAAGTTTTGCCGACACGAATCGAACACGGCTCTACTGTTGATAAATCGGCATGTGCCGATAGTAGACTTCCAGCATGTACGTGCAGAGACACGTCATGAATAACCGTCCGCCGGTGTAACCGAATTGATCACCCGCAGGACTCCAACTTCCCTTTTCCCGTCCAGTCTTTACTTGCGCGGCTGGTAACGCCTTTCGCATCACGTCGTTCCAATCTTCCCACGCATCGCCGCCCATGTGATGCATCAGCTGAGTCGCGTAGTACCAGTAATAAACATGCGGCGCGTCCCAATCGATCGGGTTCTCGCCGACATATTGAACTCCCGCCAGCAGTCGACCGTCATTGTGCTCCCAGCCGAGATATTGACGACAAAGAAGCGCCTCGGCCGTCATTGATACGCGTTGTTCTCTCTCTCCGATCCGGTACAGGTAACGACTGCCGTCGGTGAAGTTGTCGCCTTCGCCAGGGATCGCCGCAACGTTATCCAAAAAACGACTGATCCGATCTTTTACAGGACTGGGGACAGAAAGCCCTCCCATCTCGCCGCTCTTTAGAGCGATCACAAACCATCCGGTGACGGATGTATCAGCGTCCTTCCCAGGCTGATACCGCCAGCCGCCTCCACCAAGTCCGTCATCCGCTTGAATGCTGCCCGCGTAGTCGAGCGCCCGTTGCGCGCGATCACGCAGCGCCGAGTCTTCAGTCATCCCGTACAGTTCGCAAACGGCAATCGTTGCTTGTGCCTGGCTATACAGCTGATGGGAACTCTGAATTCGTTGTGTCGAAAAGAAACTGCCGTCACGATCTTGCATCTTGAGCAAGGCATCCATTCCCTTCTTGACGTTCGCCTTAAACTCGCCTGACTGGTGTGTGTTGCCAGCACCTTGAAACGCGAGCAGCGCCATCGCGGTCGCCGCTAACGAATTCTCAGTTCCCGATACCCCATCCTTGTACGGACCAGCGAGACTCCAAGTTCCATCACTCTTCTGGTTTCGTTTCAGCCAATTGAGAGCCAGTTCGACGGAATTCTCAGTCTCGCTCGTTCCGCCGTACGCGGCGAGCATTGCTTTCTTCGCGCCGGGCTCGCGTCCGCTGAGCGCGAGGCCGACAGTTGGCGTTTCCATTTCGGAGGCAGCATTGAACAGTTCCAACTTGAACTGCGGCAGCGCCGAAGACGCCAGCGGATTCTCAACTTCCTTCGCATCAAATGCGAGCGCCGGATCGGTTTCAATCGGCTCTATCGCCTCAAGGAACTGCGAGTCGTCGAACAACTGCTCGCCCAACTCTTCCGCATAAGAGACTTCGATGACGTAAGTCGATTCGGCAATTCGTGGCAACGCAACTAACGCGAGAACGACGATAATGGCCAGATGAATCAACATGCTCACCATCCAAGGCGGGGCACTTGGAACAGCGATCCGTGTCACGAAAGCGACAATCATCTGTCGCCATTGTTCGATGGTCTGTCGGAGATCCAATTCGTCATCATCGGATTCGGCAGAAGGATCTTGCTCCGCCTTCGGTTCGGCGGGGAAAGCTCGATGCCTCGCCACCGATTTGGGCGCAGCTTGGACCGGCTCGGATGCGACCTGCATGCGATTGGGCGTCTGCGTCGCGATCGACATTGGATTTGGAACGTTCGTCGCGACTGGCTCCGCTGCTACGGAAGACACTTGAGGGACGACTGGCGCAACAGGGACAGCAGACGTTGGAACTGCAGGCAGAGCTGGAGACGTTGGCGTTGCGAGATGAGGAGGGATTACAGGTTGCTGGGGTGAAGCAGGAGTTGACGCGACATTGGGCAACGGCAGTTGGGGGATCGCTGGAGCCTGCGGCGGTTGCGCTGCTCCACTAGGCGGCAAGGGCGTCTCAACATTGGCACGTGGAGGCTGAGGTGGCAGATCCGGGCCTTGAGAGTCGCGAGTGGACATACAGAAAAGCTTTGCTGAAGCGCCGAAATCCCATCTTCTGAAAGAAAGTCTAGCACCCCGAATTCGGATTGCCAAGCAAGAAGTCTCTACCAGCAAGGCACTTGCGATTCTAACGAAGTAACCGGGCCGTCTAAATCATCGGACCGCGGCTGTATTTCCTAGCCCCCTTGGCGGCGTCTGTCGACAAACTAGAATAAGAAGTCTAAATGACGCGGGGTGGAGCAGCCCGGTAGCTCGCGAGGCTCATAACCTCGAGGTCGTAGGTTCGAATCCTGCCCCCGCCACTTGAATCCGCTTGTAGCGAAAACACGCTACCCGCGGGTTAAGTGAACAAGCCCAGGTCAACCGCCTGGGCTTTTTTCGTGCAAACGCCAATTCTCGCAACGAGTTGCGAATCGGCGTGTCTCTCCTGGCAATGTCTCTCCTGGCAATGTCTCTATTTGTCGCGCGCGACAACGACCCACGGCGGCACCACCTTGGAATCGGTGCCCGCAACGCCCAAAGTCTCGGTTGTCTCTGTCGCGCCGACCCGTTCGGGTTAATAGACGTTTCGGCCCGGTAGGCGGGCCGAACACCTCAGCGATGCCGAGCGTCCTCCGATGCCGCCCGTTCGACGCGGTTTGCAGCTTCGGTCGTGGACCGAATGCAATTCGTGGAGTGCAAAACAGCCGTCCGTCGACATCACCGCGTTAGCTTTGCCAACGTCCGTTTCTACCGTCGGGCTTGTACCCCGCCGCACCTACCGACAATCGACACCGGCGGACCACAGTTCCAAAAAAAGGGTCCATTTTTCACGCATCTCGGAATACGTATGAGTTCTTGAGACAGAGCAAGAAAAGGCCGCCAGCCCAAAGGCCAGCGGCATGTCTCTTGCTTGATTTTGGAATCTCAAGTTACCCGTGTCAGAGGACAAGCAAGTCGTCTGGCTTGCCGTCGCCGTCCGAGTCGTCCTCATCGTCCAGGTCCAGCGGATCCCAGAAGTAGCCGGCCAGGACAAGATCCACAGCATTGGCGTAGTGGTTACCACTGCCCAGGTTTCTCAGCCAACTCGTGCGGAAGATCCCATTGGAATCAGTAACGCCCGTAAAGGTCTGACCGGCGAAGTTGACCGTCACCGTGACACCGGCGCGAACAGAATCGTCTGATCCGGCTAAGCCGTCAGCGTTGGAGTCGTTACGAATCTCAAAGACGGCCCGCCAGTCTTTGCCACCACGTTTTGATTCAAAACGAATGTCGTAAACGTATAATGCATTGGGGTCGTTTACATTGTCGTCGTCGGCAATGGTGCCCACGCCCTGACCATCTGCAATCGTTGTTCCGGCCGACGGATTACTGATCGTGACCGTGAAGGTCTCGTTCGGTTCTGGATCAGTATCGTTCGTCGTGGGCACAATGATCGTCTTCGACGTTTCGCCGGGCGCGAACGTGAGCGTCCCGCTCGCCGCCGTGTAGTCGCTGCCGGCTGAGGCTGTTCCGTCGAACGTGTCGAAGTCGACTGTTACCGGGTCGGCGCTAGGTAAAGAAAGGCTGACGTTGAAGACCGCCTGGGAGGCGTGGCCGAAACGCAACACTTCGTCGGTGTTACGACTACCAACGAGGAGGTTGCCGTCGGCGTCGAAAAGTAAACCGATTGGGCGGTCAAGGCCGCCGCTACCAGCGCTCACATAGGCCTCGAGAAATGCCCCGGTTGATCCATCATAGCGGAGGACGCTGTCACCAAGGGCGCTGCTTACGTATAGGTCTCCACCGGGACCGAACAGCAAATTGGTGGGGTCATCCAAACCGCCGCTGGCAGAGGTCACGAAAGTGCCCATCAACGCCCCAGTCGTCCCGTCGAAGCGTAGCACGCTTTCGGGACCAAAGGAGATGACATACAGATTGGCGTCGGGTCCAAACACCAAACCATTGGGCCGGTCCAACGCGCCACTGCCAGCCGTCACGAACGCCCCGAGGGGCGACCCATCTGTCCCATTGAAATACAGGACCTCGTTGGTGCCACCGCTGGCTACGTAAAGATTGCCATCGACACCAAATGCTAAATCAAGCGGGTCATCCAAACCGCTGCTGCCAGAGGTCACGAACGTGTCCATGAACGTACCAGTCGTTCCGTTGTAGCGGAGCACCTCGTCAGTCGCACGACTGGTCACGTACAGGTTGCCGTCGGGACCGAAGAGTAAACCCTGCGGGCCGTCAAGCCCACCGCTGCCATCGGTCACAAAAGTGCCAAGCAACTCTCCCGTGGCTCCATTGTAGTGCAGAACGTTATCGGAAAGGCCGCCAACCACAAACAGATTACCATCGGGACCGAAGATGAATTCCTTTGGGTTGTCTAATCCGCCGCTACCCGCAGTGACAAACGCGTCGATGAACTGGATGCTCGCGTCACCCTCGGTAACTGTCACGTCGTCGATGGACAGTGAGGGAACGACCGGTCCCGTGTCGTCGTTCGTAATCGTACCTACGCCACGGCTATCGCCGAACTTGCCATTGTCAACGATAGTCAAATCAACATTGAACGTCTCGTTATCCTCTGTCGTTGTGTCGCCAATGACCGGTACGGTGATGGTCTTGGTCTTCTCACCGGAGCTGAAATTCAAGGTGCCGCTGGTTGCTTGAAAGTCGTCGCCAACAGTTGCCGTATCGGCTGCGGCAACGTAATCAACGGTTGATGGTTGATTCACCTTTCCAGAGCGAGAGACCGTGAAAACAAACGCCGTGGTGCCGCTGTCACCCTCGGCCTGCTGTACGTCGTCGATTACGAAGGTGGGAACACCCGCCAACATGCGTCGATCTTCCAGAGACTCGAAACGCGCCAGACGATTCTGCTGCTTGCGGCGACTTTGTTTACGACGGCGTTGGATGCTCTTTGACGAACGTGGGGATAACATGACGGGGTTCTCCATTAGGAAGCCGATTTTCAATTGGACTGGTTGCTGCTGTGTGTCTGTAAAGCAATGCGACGCGAGACCGAGCAAACCCGCCAAGAAAACACGGAGAACTTCGGAAAGTCAGGTGTGGGCACAGCGGACGTGGAGTGGAATGGTCGACGCTGGCGATTCGCCTTGCTTCGAATTGGGCGTAGGAGAATGCGGAAAGCGTGCTCGCGAGCGCGCACAGCGACCGCCCGTGAACTGCCTGGCCGGTGAGAGTTACGTTGCGGTTACGGCCTCAACGGCCGCTTTTGACGACGAGCCCCTTGCCGATTCTGCTTACCGTTCCTGCTCAGAATCAACTTCCTTGGGTATGGCGGGTTTGTCGATCTCAACCGGGATCCCCAGCAGCTCCGCCGCCTCGGTGAGGAATTGAATTAGTTCTTTGTCCCGCGGACTGTTTTTCTGCATCCATTCAACAGACTTCTGGTACGTCCGCCGGGCTTCATCTTCCTGGCCGAGTTGCCAGCGGGCCATGCTCAGGAAGAAGCCGTTGAAACTGTAAGTGCTGCCTTTGCTATCGAGTTGGTCCGACTTTTGAAGAGCATCAATGGCAGCCTGCCAATTCCCGGCACGGTATTGGGCCACGCCGAGCGTGTTTGAGTAACTTCCTGATCCCGGTTCCAGCTCGACAGCCTTTTGAGCCAGGACGACGGCCCCCTGGATTAATCCGGACCTGCCGACATGTTTCGCGATAAACCACGCGGCTTGGTTGCAAGTATTTGCATTGTCCGGATCGAGTTCGATGACCTTGTCGATGTCGGCCAGCGCCTGCTCATGTCGCCCCAAGGCTTCCAGTAGCCCTGCGCGTGCAACCCGCACGTAGGCGGTGTCTGCCTCATTGACCGCCTTGTCGGCCAGTTTGAGCATCCCGCCCTGGAAGGATTTGTCCGAACAGGCCGCAACGTCTGCCTGGGGGATCCGCCACAAGTTGCTGCTGTCTTTCGGATTCAACTCGACGGCCCTGGCGATATCAGCGAGGGCTTCCGGGTAATGCCCTAAGTGATAATGCGCCAATCCTCGCCGTTTGAAGATGTATGATCTGAAGGGTGCCAGTTCCGCAGCTTTGTCGAGGTCGGCTAGAGCGTTGTCGTACTGTTTGAGAGATACATAGACGCCACTGCGGTCCTCGTAGACATACAGGTCGTTCGGTTTCCGCTGCTCTGCGATTTTGTAGTCAGCAAGGGCATTATCGTACTGTTTGAGTGCCTGGTAGACTCCGCCACGCCGAAGGTGGCCACCCCCGGTGAGTTGAACAAATTTCTCCGCATCCGCCAATGCTTGGTCGTACTCTCCGCGCCTCTGATATTGAATTGATCGTTCCCAATACACGCCGATGTTTGACGGATCCAATTCGAGCACCTTTTTAAACCGAGCAAAACCTCGATCGTGATCACCTACTCTGAAGTACATTCTTCCAAGGAGAAATTGATAGTTCACATTTTGCGGGGCCAGACGGATGGCATCTTGAGCGTGCTTAAGGGCTCTGTCGTAGTCGCGAAATTTCATGTGCTGGGCCATGTTGAGGAATGATGCCAACGAGTAATGCCCGTGAGGATCATTTGGTTCCAGCTCCACCGCCTTTTCGAAATCGGCCAGGGCATTTGCGAACTCGTTTTGTTGCTCAAACAGCTTGGCCCGCATGACATGCTCCTCCGCTGTGCGGGGATGAATCTCGCGGAGAGTGTGCGTCGCCTCTTCAGTCCGGCCGGTTCTTAAGAGTAGTTCAGTCAGTTTGAAACGATCTCGGATTGCATTCGTTCGATGGCCGGTTATCGAGGGAAAGTCTCTTGCCAATTCCCCGTGTAATTCCAATGCTCGCCGATAGCATTCTTCCACCTCAGCGAGTCTCTCGGCACGGGCCAAAAGCCCACCGAATTCCATGTGTGTTGACGCAAGGCAACTCCTAAAATGCGGGGCTTCAGCAGAGGCCCCGTATTTGACAACATATCGTTGGAATTCTGCGATGGCCTTCTTAAATAGGTTCTCGGACTCCGGGAGGGGACCTTCACTTAACAGGATCTTCGCAAGATGCCGATAAGCATTACCAAGCGTACCATTTGACCGAGGTTCGCGTTCGCCAAGAGCAATCGCACGTCGTACGAACCCGACTCCTTCATCGTCCCCGTTTGCATGTAGATACCAACCCAGACTCTGGTAACAGGCCACGAGGGCGGCCTTATAAGCGATGGAGTCCGGATCTGCTTCAACGAGCGTTTCAGTCAGAATGGCCGTCCTCTGGAACGCCTTGATAGACTCCTCACGGTCGAGTGCGTTCCAACCAAACTGGCTCCAGGCCGAAGCCAGCGCTGTTTGATACTTGAGATCTGATGGAGATTCAGCCATGAGTCGTTCGAGCGATGCTCGCGCGAGGCGATTCTGGAGTAGTGCTTTGTCTCTGTCGTGAAGAGAACGATAAGTGTGACATAGACTGAATCGGACCATGGCAATTGCGTATCGGACACGAGGATCGCTGGGATTCTCGACGAGTAAATCCTGATTGAACTGTAACGCATCTTCCAGGATCTCCCGTCGCATCAATGTCATCCCGGGAGTTGCGGCAATCTTGTCGTCCGTGCCGACGTGTGTCAGCATTTGGTCAACTGCATCGAGCGCCTTCTGAAAGTTGGCCTCAGACTGTTTGCGGTGCTTCTCGGCTTCCGCTCTCGCTTTGGTTTCGCCCATCAATCGTTCATTAGCCACATCACGAGCGTCGCTTGCTGCAATCGCTTGCCAGATGCTGACGCCTGTACCAACGAGCAGTGCCAGAGCTATGAGAAACGCCGTCGTCAAGACCCCTTTATTTCGACGTGCATACTTCCGAAGATTATAAACAGTCGATGGCGGGCACGCTTCGACCGGTTCGTCGCCCAGGTACCGCTCGATATCAGCCGCAAACGCGCTGGCCGATTCGTAACGGCGGGTGCGATCTTTGTCCAGGGCCTGCATCACGATCCAGTCGAGTTCGCCCTGAACCAGGCGGCTGAATTTGTGTGGGTCAATATGCCGTTGCGCCGAGAGCGTCGAGAGAGCTTCGGCTTGCAGTGTGCTGATACGCGTACTGGGTCGGGGAGGATCCTCTTCGCGGATGATACGCCGCATCTCGTCGAAGCTGGCTTCCTTGAGTGTCTGTTTGTCGAACGGCGTGCTGCCAGTCAGGAGCTCGTAAAGCAGGACGCCCAGCGAATACACATCGCTGCGGGTATCGACATCCTGGTTGGTCATTTCGGCCTGTTCGGGACTCATATACATCGGTGTCCCGATCATCTGGGTATGCGCCGTGTAGATGGAACGATCCGTCAGGTGCTGATTGACCGCTTTGGCAACGCCGAAATCAATCACTTTGGGAACGGGGGCGGCATCTATCAAAGTGACCAAGATGTTCGTCGGCTTGAGGTCGCGGTGGATGACTCCTTTCTGATGGGCATGCTGGACGGCACGGCAGACCTGGAGGAACAATTCCAGCCGTTTGCTGGTGTTGAGTGTTTTGTTGTCGCAGTATTCGGTGATGGGAACGCCTCGGACGAGTTCCATCGCAAAATACGGCCGCCCCTTCTCCGTCGTTCCTACCTCCAGCACTTTGGCGATGTTGGGGTGATCCATGAGTGCCAACGCTTGACGTTCAGCCTCGAAGCGGGCGATGACCTCTTGGGTGTCCATGCCGGGTTTGATGATTTTCAGAGCGACTTTGCGTCGAACCGGCTTCTTCTGCTCGGCGACGAAGACGATGCCCATGCCCCCTTCGCCGATCTGTTCGCGAATCTTGTAGGGTCCAATGATACTGCCGACGGTTTCGGTGACCGGCGACGTATCGATGGTGGAGGCTGCCCCTTCATCGCCGGGTTCCAAGAACCGTCCCAGCCGCTGCTCGTGGTCAAGCAGTTCTTCGACCTCTTGACGTAGCGCACCATCTGCACCGCACTCAGCCTCGATATATGCCGCCCGGTCGCGTTCCGTTGCGATTTCCAAGGCGTCTAGAAACAGGCTTTGTGCTCGGTCGGTTGAATCAGTCATCAAGCGGGGCTCCGAGAATTGTGTGGCTATAGAGCAATGCGTCACGAGACGACGCAAACCCGCCAAGAAAATCCGAAAAACTTCAAAACTTCAGGCCGTGCGTCATTCGGACCTGGATTTCTCGAGTTCGCGATGAATCCAGCTACGCGCGTAGGTCCAATTGCGTTCGGCAGTTCGCAGCGAAAAGCCTAGAGTGTCGGCGGCCTGTTTCAGGGTCATCCCGGCAAAGAACCGCAATTTCACGATTGCTGCGGCGTCGGCGTTGCGAGTTTCCAGTTTTTCCAAAGCCTCGTCGAGTTGCAACAACTGTTCGTCTGGGAATGATCCCACTAGGGCCAAATCGTCCAGAGGGATCTGCGGTCCCCTTATGGCCTCCCGCCGACACCGCTTGCGAGCGGTCTCCACAAGAATCCTCCGCATCGCCTCCGCTGCTGCGGCAAAGAAATGGCCACGACTGTCCCAGTGCTGAGCCTTGTCCACATTGACAAGTCGCACGTACGCCTCATGCACCAAAGCCGTTGCCTGCAATGTCTGCCCTGGGTTCTCTTGCGCCATCCTTGCGGCCGCCAGCTTACGAAGCTCTTCGTACACCAGGGGCAACAACAGCTCAGCGGCTGTAGGGTCGCCGTGTTCGATCTGATTTAGGATGTGTGTGACGTCGGCCATGAACGTCAGAGTACCACGGGACCATCCCCGAATCGAGATACCGGTTCACCGGTAAAAATCGGTAAGACGGGCGAGAATCAAAAGACGTTCATTTCTCGCCGATTCCGGGTCAGAAAGGCGGCAATCGCAGATTCATACCGCTTCCGCGGCGCACTCCTCGGCAGATTTGGCCGGCGGCATTGGCGCGCGGCGGCGAGGTCGACCGCCGCACGAAACGGCGCGCAACTGCGTTCGGTAAGGAGCGCCTCCGCAAGTCGCGCTGCAGACGAACTACGGTCTCACCCGCTCCTCGTTAGGGTGGATCTACTGCTGCAATTCCCAAGCGTTCGACCTGACGCCCGCCCGCCTTCGTCGCCAGCCGGCAGGCCCGCCGGAGGCAGTGCCCGTCGAGCATCCCCGCTCCGAGAGTCGCCAGCACCGTGTCACCTGCTCCACACACATCCCGAACCTCCGTTGCGTCGGCGGGAGAGTACCAAGTCCCGCCTTCTCGTTCGGCGGCTACCATCCCGTGTCCACCGTATGTCACGACCACGCTGCATCGGTGTTCGTCTGCCAGTCGTCGCGCCATCGCAAGCGGGCGAGTTTCCTCGGCAACCGCACACATCGCTTCGATCCGATTCGCCTTGATCAGCGTGACCTGGCCGTAGTCGGACCAGCGTCGCCCTCGGGCGGGATCGACCAGGATCGGTACGCCGGCGCCACGAGTTCGATTACCCAGACCTTCGAGCAGGCTCGGCGTACAGACGCCTTTGCCATAGTCGGAGATGAGTACCATGTCGCCGAGCGGCACTGTGGACAGGAACTGAGCCGCGTTGTCGCTGATCGGCGTCGTCACTTCGCGATCGCATCGATCTGGCCGCAAATGCCCGCGAGCAACAATGCGTTGCTTCCACGTCGTCGGTCGATCGTCGAGCCACAGGTGCGGCTCAATACCGCGGGACACGATCAGCTTCTGCAGTCGATGACCTGGTTCGTCCCGCCCGAGGACACCACACAGTGTGACGCGAGCTCCGAACCCGGCAGCGATCATCGCAACAGCGGCTGCGCCACCGAGCCGGTCTTCCTCGTCCACGCGAATCACGACACCCGGCTGCTCGGGATTCAGCTTTGAAGCATCGCCGATCAGATACCTATCAAGGATGAGGTCGCCAACGACGGTGATGTGGGGTCGCTTGCCGTTTTCAAACATGGAATGTGACTCCGTTCAACAGGACAAAGTGGACGCCTGTGCCGACTGCTGCGGCTTCCTCGGCAGGATCGTCGTCGTAGTGAAGCTCGATACCGTGACGGATGGGGCGTCGCGGCCTTCGGCGGCATCACTCGAACGTCGGCGTCGTCGGCCAACTCCTCGGCCCGCCGGCGCGCCCGTTCCGTCAGGTCGCCCTCGGACACCGCCTGCAGCCGCCAGGCGATCTTTCGGACAAGGTACGCACGATGCCGGGTGCGAACCGGCTGGCCAAACAACTCGGCGTAACGCTCGCAGAGCTGTCCGGTGGACATCCCTTCGAGCGTCGCCACCTCGCGATCAATATCAAGCTTCATCACAAACCTCTCTGGTTCTCGAGTTACGTTAACCACCGATACAACGAGACACACTGAGCCTCGTTTTGCCGGGAACCTCAAGGCCTTCGGAAGAGGATTCGGGGGATTTGTCGTCAGGGTGGGATTCACTACGCCGGACGCTCCGCTGGTGGCGGACGACGCCGTTTGCGAGAATGGTGGCAACTTGCTTGAAACGCTGCTCTGGCGTCGGTTCGACGGGTGCTGTTTTGGGCATTGAGTGACCTGTCGGTTATGTATGCTTTGGAGAGGCGGGCTGTCCGGCCGCTCTACATCTAAGAACGCACTGTACGGAGACAGATGATGCAATTCGCCAATGTCGATGGCCGTCGAGTCGAAGCAAGACCGGGTTCTCAAGGTCAGTGCCCCCTGTGTGACCGCGAGGTGCTGTCGCGATGTGGCGAAATCAACGCTTGGCATTGGGCACACAAACAGCGCCGGGATTGTGATTCGTGGGCGGAGGGCGAGAGTGCGTGGCATCGTGCTTGGAAGGAACGCTTTCCTCGACAATGGCGCGAACTTGTCGTGGGGTCACATCGTGCAGACATCAAATCGCCACGAGGGGTGATTGAGCTGCAGGCAAGCTCGATTTCCACTTCAGAAGTTGCCGACCGGGAGGCCTTCTACGGTGAAATGGTGTGGGTGCTGAATGCGCAGGACTTCGATCTGACCATCCGAGATCGTGGTTCGTACGTGACTTTCCGATGGAAGCATCCTCGAAAAACGTGGTGGATCGCCGAGAAGCAGTTGTACTTTGATCTTGGCGAGCAACTCATCAAGATTAATCGGATTTACGATAATCTGCCGTGTGGTGGATCGGGTTCCTTCCTCGGTTATGACAAGTTCGTTGCGTCGTTTTCCCAGCCCAAGCCGGGCCACAAGCTCTGTGATCAGTGCTGGATGCCGTTCGCCAGTCGACAACTCATCGAAACCAGTATGCACGAGTATTACACGATGGATCTTGATCCAGGCACAGCAATGTGCCCCGACTGCTACGAAAGTCACCGGGAGGGATTCATACCTGATGATCCATCTTTGTTCGATTGCTACACGCCCGTAACCATCTACTGATTCGCGGACGAAGTAGCCAGGAGTCTTGATGTGGCAGACCAGACCGAATTGCAAAAGCAGGCTGAGGGATTCGTGGCGGCGCTCGCACGATTATTCGCACATCGCGGCTCAAGCATGGAAGTCGCGGTGCTTGCGCTTGGAAAGACGCGGTGCGAAGTCACTGGGTACGATAATTGGGATGGCGGAACGGATATTCATACTATCACCATCGAGTTGCCTCCCCCGCTTTACGCGCAAGTTGCCGACCGGATCGAGACGATCGAGCAATCGCTTCAAGAGGCAGCTGGCCAACTTCTAAAGCGATACTCAAACACATGGTTGGAAGGCTTCGTGATCACACCCGAGTTCGCGACGGACGCGTCGTGGCGTGGTCGGGCTAAAAAGTGGCTTGAGGGAAAAGGCGTTACGAATCAAGGTCGAGTTCGTTCTGACAACGTTGCCCCGTACGTCGTTGATGGATTGCTGTTCAGATCGATGCCGGAAGTCCACCTATATCAGGCCTTCAAGTCGATGGGAGTGTCATTTGCGCCGTTGCCGGTGTTTCTCCGGGGTGGCGAGACGTACCGCCGAATCGAACCCGACTTCGTCGTCTTTCGCTCGGGCATTCTGCTAGTCATTGAAATCGACGGCCAACCGTTCCATCAGGAGTCGCCCGCCGACGCACACGCTCGTCTCACATTGCTGCAGCATGAAGGCGCGCGTGTCGAGCGGATTCACGCAGATGAATGTGACACTCTTGAGCGAGCGTCAGATGTCGCGAATCGCATAATGCAGGTGATTGAAAAACATGCTGGACAACGTTGACGACGCGACGGTCACACCAACGACACATAACCCGAAATGCCAGTTTTCCAACCAACGCCGTGGGTTATCCGATGTGCGACACGCGGCTTGTCTCTGCCGGCCCGTCTGGCTATTTTTGAAGGGTATTCGGCCCGCTCCACTTTGGCGTTTGGCGTAGTTTCGTCATTCGTCGCACGATCTAGCACAAGCCCTTGTTCCGCAAGGGCTTGTTTCGTTTCTTGCGATTCCGCGCGGCTTGCCGCGAGTACCTGCGGCGCTCTACACCGGTGTAGAGCCGGTCGCTTGGTCAAAATCTGAATCGCTGACCTTAAGGAAGTGCTTCATCGCGATCTTCGGAGTGTTGCCGAACCAAGCAGCAACTACGTGCGACGGATACCGCCTACTATTGAAGTGTTACTGCACTACAACTCGCAGTAACGCTTGTTTGAACGGACTCGCATGAACGGTTTTGTAGTTCTGAGCTGAATACACTTGTGCCCTCGCCGACACCAAATCCTTGACTGATTGGGACTCACCATTAGTCTCAAACTCTAACCTAGGGGCCGCACCGCACTGTACGTTTGACAGGGACACTGCGAAGAGCAATCTGCCAGACGCCGTCGTGGCTGCCAGCAGTTAGAGGTCGAGCCGAAATGTATGACAGATTTGTTTGTATAAGAATTCCGCTAAAGTGCATGGCTCTACCGCGACTTTGGCTCTGCCGGACGACCAAAGCAGCGGATGCGGCTGGCCCTCGTACAACTCGATGCTCACCGCATAGTACGCATTTGTTGATTCATTTGTATCGTCCGCGAGAAGCCGTTTGGCGATTAGTTCAGGCGCAACCTGATCGACTTCAACGGTTGCTATTTCGGTAACCGTGCCAGTCAGAACTTGTTCGTGTAGTTCGTCGACGAGGATACGGACCGATTGGCCGATCGCGATCCGTTCGATCTCGGTCTGATCGACAAAGGCAATGCCTTTCACTTTGCTGGGATCTCCGATCAAGCAGACGACGGCGTCGGTATCGAGGTGACCGCCGACATTTCGCTCGTCGAGCGGTGTGCCGGACCAGGTTGGGAGACGCTCGCTGGATTCAATTGGACGCCTGGGGCGATCAGAAAGAACGTAGCCTGCCTGCGGAGCTGTGATCGTCAATCTAGCGTGATCTTCGAGCTTTTGAGACAGCCGACGTTCGGTCGCAGCCAAGGCTTCTTCCGCGGTAACGATTCGGCTTCCGGCACCTTCGTCAGACACGCCACGTTCGAGTACTTGCAACTTTCGCAGCTGCTCTGCGTAGAGTTTTTCCACGTCACGATCGCCGCGCAGTGCAACCAGCTCCCGCACTAGATTGGCATCCGCTAGTGTTGCGACCATTTCGCCCTCGCTAACAAACTGGCCGATGCTAACGAATTGGGTTAGCGTCCCTGGGACAGTGGCGTGAACTCGCGCCGCGTCTGCGGGCTCGATGACCACCGGCGCAACAACGTGATGCGACACCGGAACCATGCCAATGACGACGGCTGCGACCGAAAGCGTCACGACGAGGCCAGCGGTTCGCCAGCGCCGCCTGCCGCCATCTATGCGAGGCTCTCGTGCAACATGAACTATCTGCCAGAGCGGAGGGAATAGCATGCCTCCTAAAACGAAAGCACCAAGGATATACGCGATACTCTCGAGTCGGTATGGTTCCAGGGCCCGATAGACCATGAGAAGAATGCCTGCGACCAGGACCCAACGGTAGACGAGCGAAGCGACCCCGTACAGCAAAAGTTGAGCGGTGTGCTGAGTCGGGAAAGTCCAGGTCTCTCGCGTCTTCGTTCCAAGTATTCGCGATACGATGTGACGCAGGTGTGTCTGTGATTGCTGACGCAGGTTGGGCAGTTCAACAAGATCCGCCAGAATAAAGTAACCGTCGTAGCGAAGCAGCGGATTGCCATTGAACAAGATTGTGCTAACCGAGCAGACGAACATGACGTTCAGAAAGATGGAGTTGCATAGGCCTGGCTGGCTGAACCACCATAAAAACGTACACACCGCGGCTAGTAGTAGCTCGACATAGATTCCGGCCGCGCTAATCGCAATTCGCTGCCATTTATTGCGCATCATCCACGCGTCGGAGACGTTGCAGTACAGACAGGGCGTGAAGACCAGAAGCATGATACCCAACTCGTGACATTCGCCGCCGAAATGCTTGCAGGTCAGGGCATGTCCCAACTCGTGCAGCACCTTGCAGCAGGCGAGGACGATCGCCATTAGCACAATGTTTTCGACGCTTAAGAAAGACTGGAGTCGTGGCAAGCGAGTTATGAAAGTCTCGGCGTAGACGACCAACGAAAACACCGCGCCGAAGATGAGCGCCAAGCTCGCGGAAACTGCCAACCGGGAGAACATCCAGCGAATGGCAGGATAGAGGACCTGCAGGAAAGGTTCCGGATCGAGGCCTCGGAATCGTATGGCCAGGAGATTTGTGAAGGTTTGCAGTTTCTCCCGGCGAGCCGCACGTTCGTGCCGCTCGAACAGCTGCTCGGCTTGCCCAGTGACCTGTGAAGTCAAAAGGCCTTCGCGGTGAAGTGTTCCGAGAAACGCATACAGTTCGCCCGAGTCGATCTGGCGAGGCGCGAACTTTGCTTCGAATCGTCGTTTGATTTCTTCGAAGCTGCATTCGCCATCCACTTGTTCCAAAATGAACCGCTCTTCATCGCACAGCTGGTAGTAACGGAGCGACAGTGGATCTTTAACGCTCCAATATCGCGTCCCTCGGAAGTGAATGGGTTCCGCGATCAAGTCGCGTCGCCCACGCAGCTCCAGCGGCCGGTCGGTCGATGTTGTGGCAGCAGTGCTGTTCATCGCTCGATCTTTATCGTGGCTTGCAAGCCGGGACGGAACTCGGATTCACGATTGTCGATCTCCACCCGGACACGAACCATGCCGTTCACTGGGTGAATCTCCGGGCTGACAAAAGTTACTTCTCCGGTGACTTCGACCGTTTCGTCTTGCTGGATCTTGATACTCACCTTCGCCGACTGCCCGATGAGCTTCGCGCTGGCTTGCTGAGCGGATAGGAATCCTTCGACTCGCAAACGATCCATGCGAACGACACGTACGACAGCTTCTCCGGGTTCAACCCACTCGCCAGCGTGCTTGAGGACTTCGACCACAACGCCCGATGTGGGTGCATAAATCGTACGATTCTTTAATCGATGTTCTGCTAGACGCAGCGCGGCGTTATGGGTATCAACGGCGAGTTGAGCTGTCTTAAGATCGAACCTCTCTTGATAGACCTGCAAGTCGGTCTGCTCCGTGGCCAGTTGCAGTCGATCGATCTCACTCTGCGACACGCTCTTTGAGAATCGCTCGGCGGCTTCGGTCGCCCTCTTCAGCTCAGCGACCGTGACTTCGTGGGCCTTTCGTGCGAGCCGCACCTTTAGATCATTTTTGGCGAGCCGCTTGGCATTGAACAGGTCGGTGATTGCTTGGTCTCGCGTCACTTGAGCTTCCGTATCTTCCTGTTTTGCGAGAAGCGTATCGGTGGTGACGTGTGTCCCCGCGCGAACTGGAATATCGGACAAAACGCCCGCATCGCGCGCCGGTACATGAATCTCTTCGAACAGAGTCAGTACGCCTTCTGTTTCGAGCGTGGTTGCCGATACGATCGAGCTTCCAGGCAAGAACAAAAGGATTAGCAAGAAGACGGTTTTGGCTGACAGGTTCATTTCAAAGTCTCTCTTCGAGAAAGCCTGGACATTTCAAGCGTGCTAAAACAGAACACGCGTCTTGATCACTTCAAACAGCTCGCGGAACCAAACGTAGCCAATGGGCCTGCGGCCACAATGGACATTCGCCACCACCGTTGCGCCTGGTCGCAAGTCAGGCAGTTGGTCACGGTCAATGGCCACTCGAACGAGGACGGTAGGTTGATCGTATTCGTCCAACTCGGTCGCCATCGCAATGTCTTCGACTGTTCCCTGAAACGGTTGACCGGTGTGGCTGGTCAGGATGAAGTTTACGGCTAGCGAATTCGTTTGGTGGTTCGCATCGAGAACGTACTCAATATCATGGTCGGCAATGCGCAGATCGAGTTGCCAAGGGCCGCTCGAATCGGCAACACTCAACAAACGTTCGCCACGTCGCACCGGTCGACGGGATAACACCTCTTCGATTCCCCACGTTAGGATCTCGCCGGCAATTGGACTTACGACCGACAACTCGGTACGCTCATGATCAAGAATTACTTGCTGCTCGGCGAGGCTGGTCAGAAGGATCTTTAGACGCGCTTCCTCGGATGTCAGTTCGTTGACGTCAATCGCCGAGGAAGCTTCATGGTTCAAAATGGCTGAGCTAACTGAATCCAATCTTTTTTGATTCGTGAGGATCTCGCCGAGTAGCCGCGCTTCTTCGTACTCCAGATCTGTACGCCGCATTTCGAGGAGTGGTGATCCATCGGTCACAGTTTCGGCATGATGAACATGCAACTGCTGGATGACGCCGTCCGCAGGTGCGAAGATATGCCGGTAGTGTGTCGGACGCAGTTGTCCTTCGCCACGAATCTCAAAGTCGGCTGGAACGACAACGAGCGCCACGATCGCGGTGGCAAGCAGGCACATCACTGCAGCAGTCTTCGGAAAGTGCCGTATCGAAAACAAGCTGAGGCAGCGTTGGAGCAAGCGGTTCGCGCCGATCAAGGGCAGTCTGTCGAGTTCGTTCGCGTTTTGAAGTGCCGTCGCGCCGTGTCGGCTGACAAACTCGACTCGCCGGCGCAAGCTGTCAGTCCACGGCGTATTCTCCGAACGCTCGAAGAGGAGCACGCCGATGTTTTCACGGCTGTCACCCGTTGTTGATTCATCCAGCGGAACGACAGCGAGCGACCTTGCATGAGAAAGGTCAAGATACGCCAGGAGGCACGTTTCGAGCTGTGGCGGCAAGGCTTGGTTCGCGTCCGGATACCAAAGTGGCTCGTTGTTCCTAGCAGCCACGATTGCTAATCGCTCGGCGGCTCGCACTTGTGTTGAACGCCGATCAAACGAATCGACACCGCTGATCGAAAGTGTTCGACTGTCGGCAGTTTGACTGTGAAACACGATCACTCGGTCGCAGTAAGTCACGGGAGCCGCCGCGTTCGCAATCGAGAACGCGGTCTTCTTGAGGTTCAGCGACTGATGCACTCGGTCTGCGAATTGCTCGAGTTCCGTCCAGGCAGCTTCTCGATGGCGCAATTCGCGCAGTTGCCGATTCTGATGAAACTCGGAGATTAACTCGGCGAATACGGAAACGAGATGCGCTGTGTTATTCGTCTCGGCGGGCGAACTGCCATCGTCGTGATAGCTCTCGACGACGGCAATGACTTGCTCATCGATGATCGCCGGTTGCAGAACGAGGCCGTCACTTGATGGATTCTGAAGAGGCGTGGCGGACTGATGCGGCAATAGTGACGCTGGCTGTCCGATGCGAGAGACTTCCGCGACGTTATTCGTCCGTAATGCTATCGAATTGGTGTTTGAGTGGCCATCAGCATCAGCAGAGATTTGGGCTTCTATTGAAAACTGGCCGTCATTGCCGCGGCACCAAATTGCTGTGGAGCGAGCATTCGTTGCTTGCACGAGCCGCTTGACGAATTCGCTGTGGAACTCGTGACTCGACATCGCCATTCGAGCGAGGTTGGCCGTCTCGTCGACCAACATCTCGATCTCGCTCCAAGCTTCGTCGCTGTCATCGATTTGTGGAGAAGAAGTGTCGCCGCGCATTCCTCTCAGTATAGCCGTGCGCTCTTATATTTTGACTGTTTTGACATGCGACTTTCCCGACGGGGAAAATCTCGGGGGGAATAATCGTCTTGCGCCGTGCGAACCTACGCAGACTTGGCGGCCTGAATTGCGGAAAGTTCTGATTTTACCGGTCGTGACGGAAAATTCAGTTTTGCCGAGTTTGCCAACTGCCGATGACTTACGACAGGGATGAAACTGCGCCATTCGGCAGCTTCACGATGAGGAACGGTCTTGGTAATGCCTGAAAAGCTAAAAGCGCTGGCGACGCTTCTGCTAGCGGTCTTCGTTGGACTGCAAGGCTGTTCGCTGCGCAAGTCGAAGGAATTCCAATTCGACGAGGACTTTTCCCACTACCACGGTGCCGCAACAGAGATTTCTTACCCAGATGTCGACACCGTCAGTTACGAAGAGATCGCCAATACGCAGGCACCTCTCACACTGAAAGACGATGCCCCGCCTGACTTTTGGGATCTCACGCTCGACGAGTCGATTCAAACGGCTCTGGCAAACTCACAGGTGATGCGTGACTTAGGAGCCTTGGTACTCGAATCGCCGGACAACGTCCGCACGTTATACGACCCGGCGATCGAGGAAACGGACCCTCGATTCGGTGTCGAAGCTGCGCTTAGCGCCTTCGACACTTCGTTTGAGTCGCAGGTGTTCTTCGAGGGTAACGACCGAGCGCTCAACAACGTGTTCTTCGGCGGCGGAACGAGGCTCTTGCGGCAAGACCTCCACAACTACACGGCCCAGCTTTCAAAGCGAGCTGCCACGGGTAGTGAGTTTACAATCCGTCAGATCATCGACTACGATTTGAATAACTCACCGGGTAACGATGATCCCAACAAACCTTGGACAGCTCAGTTCGAGGGCGAATTTCGCCATCCGTTGATGCAAGGGGGCGGAGTCGACTTCAACCGCATCGCCGGTCCGGACGGTCGGCCCGGCGCGATGAACGGTGTGCTTCTCGCTCGCATCAGCAGCGATATCAGCCTGGCCGATTTCGAAATTGCGGTTCGCAATCTGGTTAATGATGTGGAAAACGCTTACTGGGAGTTGTACTTCTCCTACCGTGAACTCGACTCGAAGATCGCCGCGCGTGATCGTGCATTGGAGACGTGGCGGAGCATCAACGCCTTGTTCGTCACTAACCGTCGCGGAGGTGAAGCTGAAAAAGAAGCCCAAGCGCGCGAACAGTACTATCGCCTCGAAGAAGAGGTCCAGAACGCATTGGCTGGGCGGCCAAGCGATAACGTGCGGACGAATACATTGCGAGGCTCGGGCGGTGTACAAACGTCGGAACGTCGGTTACGCCGACTTATGGGAATTGCTCCGAGCGACGGACGGCTGATTCGTCCTGCACAAGAACCGGAAATGGCGCGAGTCGTATTTGATTGGGAAGAACTGCTTGTCGAGGCATTAAACCGACGCGCTGAACTCCGCCGACAGAAGTGGAAAGTCAGGCGCCGTGAGATGGAGTTGGCTGCAAGTCGCAATTTCCTGCTGCCACGCGTTGATGCTGTAGGGCGATATCGATTCCGTGGATTGGGGCATCACTTGCTCAATTCCGACCGCCAGGATGATCGATTTGACAATGCATTTCAAGATCTCACAACTGGCGACTTTCAGGAGTGGCAAGTCGGATTGGAAGTTGAGCTGCCGGTTGGCTATCGACAAGCGCATGCTGGCGTGCGAAACGCTGAATTGCAGCTGAACCGCGAGCGGGCGATCCTCGACGAACAAGAAAAACAAGTTGTTCACGAGTTGACCGGGGCGGTCGCTGAAGTCGACCGTGCGTACACGTTGTCGCAAACGAGTTATAATCGACGCGTCGCAGCCAAACAGCATCTGGATGCTCTGGACAGCCTCTATCAGGATGCGGATGAGAACGAAAAAACTAGATTGCTTGACTTGTTGCTTGATGCCCAGCGCCGCTTAGCCGATGCGGAAACGACATACTATCGCGGGTTGCTTGAATACTCGATGGCAATCAAAAACGTTCATCTCCAGAAAGGTTCGTTGCTCGATTACAACGAAGTCTATCTGAGTGAGGGCCCTTGGCCCGGCAAAGCCCATTACGATGCTGCACGTCTCGACGAATCGCGGCGTAAATCGCCGAAGCTGTTGAACTACATCCTCTCATGGCCTTTGCCAACGAGCCGCGGGCCGTTCGACCAACGAATAATGCCGAGCGCAAGTGACGAAGACAGCTCGGTTCCGCTGCCGGAAGACCGCGCGCAGGATCTGTCCGATCCACCGGACATGACGGGGCCCAGTGAAAGTGCATCGATAGGCGAAGGTGTTCTGAGAAACACTGCGTTTGATCCGACCGCACAGAACTAATCGCGAGGCACTTCGTTTGTCACGTTCTTCGATCGGCTACGCTTCGCCGTTCGGCAAACGCCGAATGACGACGGAAGCGTTGTGGCCCCCGAATCCGAAACTGTTGCTCATCGCGTAATCGATTCGGCGCTCGCGGGGCTGATTCGGAGTGTAGTCCAAATCACAGGCTGGGTCGGGCGTCTCAAGATTGATCGTGGGTGGTACGACACCGGATTGGATCGCCTTGGCGGACAACACTAACTCGATTCCGCCGCTCGCACCAAGAGAATGTCCCAACTCACTCTTCGTGCTAGAGATGCTAACCGTCTTCGCGTCCTCGCCAAACACATCCTTGATGGCAATCGTTTCGGCCTTGTCGCCAAGCGGCGTACTCGTCCCGTGAGCGTTGATGTAGTCAATGGCATCTGGGCCGAGAGAGGCGTCTCGCAGGGCTCCGGTCATCGCGTATGCCGCGCCTGTACCGTGTTCATCTGGCTGAGTGATGTGTCCGGCATCGCCGCTCGCTCCATACCCGATCACTTCTGCGTAGATATTCGCGCCCCGTGCCTTAGCGTGCTCAAGCTCCTCGAAGACCAGCAGTCCCGCACCTTCGCTGAACACAAAACCATCACGATCCAGGTCAAATGGGCGACTCGCGCGAGTGGGATCGTCATTGCGTGACGACAGAGCGCGAATGTTTGTGAACGCGCTCAATCCCATTCGCGTCATCGCGGCCTCGGTACCGCCCGTGATCATCACATCTGCGTCGTCGTACTGAATCGTTTTAAGCGCGTCGCCGATCGCATTGGTCGCACTTGCGCATGCGGTCGCCACTGTATAGTTCGGGCCGCGTAGGCCGTATTCAATCGAGAGATGCCCACCCGCGGCGTTAAGCATCATCTTAGGGACCGTCATCGCAGAAACTCGTGAGGGCCCTTTTTCAAAGAGCTTGAACATCTGAGTTTCGATTTCGCCCAGACCACCGATTCCGGAACCGAGAATCACTCCGCAGCGAAACGGTTCTTCCATCTTGAAATCAAGACCGGAGTCGCGGATGGCCTGCGTGCCAGCAACCATCGCGAACTGTGTAAACCGATCGATGCGCTTGATCTCTTTTGGCGCAATAAATTCGCTGGGATCCCAGTCGTGGATGTCTCCACCGAACTTGATCTTAAACTCGTCGGTGTCGAAGCCGCGCAGTGGATGAATTCCACTTTCGCCAGCCAAGATGCGATCCCAAAGATCGTCAACTTGGCAGCTCAGCGATGTAACGACACCGAGACCGGTTACGACGACTCGTCGTTTCATCTCGTGTTACTGCTTCGCCGTTAGGAGTCTTGGGACTTTTCGATGAAGTCGATCGCTTGACCAACCGTCTGGATTTTTTCAGCCGCATCGTCGGGAATGTTGATGTCGAATTCTTCTTCCAGCTCCATCACAAGTTCGACCGTGTCGAGCGAGTCGGCACCAAGGTCGTTCACGAATGAAGTTTCTGGACTGATCTTTTCCTTGTCAACACCAAGTTGTTCAGCGACGATGTCAATCACGCGTTCAGGGACAGATGCCACCTTCGCGGTCCTCCTAATTTATTGAAAGTTAAGAGCCATCGCTGGCTCGCACTACGCTCGATGGTTATTCCGGTTATCTAAGTGCTTCTTCGAGAATCAAGCCTCACAAGATAGAGGATTCTCATAAGACAGGTCAAGGTAGGTGTGCCCAAGCCCAATCCACACCTTACCCGGTCATTCCTCCATCGACGGTAAGAACAGCACCCGTCGTGTAGGAAGCCGCTGGGCTGGCTAAAAACAGTACAGCGTTTGCGACTTCTTGGGGCGTTCCCATCCGTTTTGCAGGGATTTTGGCTTTGATTTCGTTACGAAATGCATCGCCATATTTCTCTTCGAGTACCTTGGTCATCTCGGTCGCGATGAAGCCGGGCGCGACGGCGTTGACCGTAACTTTTCGACCGGCCAGCTCACGGCTGAGGCTGCGCGTCATACCAATGAGCCCGGCTTTGGAAGCCGAGTAGTTCGTCTGACCTTGGTTTCCGATCAAGCCGGAGACGCTCGATATATTAATGATTCGACCGCTGCGGGCGCGCATCATGATTCGCGACGCGGCGCGGGCGAACAGGAACGCGCCGCGGAGATTCGTGCTGATCACGTCGTCCCATTCTTCGTCGGCCATTCGCGGCAGGAGGTTGTCGCGGGTGATGCCAGCATTGTTTACGAGGATGTCGAGTGTGCCCCATTTCTCGACCACGTCATCGACCAGTTTGTCGACGCTCTCGCGATCCGTAACATCACAGCTGAAAGCAGCGGCCTCGCCACCGGCATCCTCGATCGCCTTTACGGTTTCCGCAAGCTTATCGGCATTGCGGGCAACGCACGCGACTTTCGCTCCGTTCGCCGCGAGCTCGGTCGCCATCGTTTGGCCAAGCCCCTGGGAAGCGCCTGTTACGATCGCGACTTTCCCCGAAAGGTCGACGGTCATCGGCCGGGTGGGTTGATCGGACATGTTGCTATTTACCTTTCATTCTTCTCGCTTGGTGTAGCGTAAGGCGGTGACACCAAAATATGACGCTAGACCGTGACACCTTCGCACGCTGTCTTACGGTTGATGCGTTTCATGAGGCCTCGTAATACGCGCCCCGGACCTACTTCATAAAACAAATCGAAGCCTTCACCGAGCAAATGACGCATCGAATCTTCCCACCGCACGGGCGATACGACTTGTTGCACCAACAGCGACCGAATCTCTTCCGGATCATTGTGCGGTTGTGCATCGACGTTTGAGATCACGGGGATTCTCGGAGCAGAAACTGTGGCGACAGCCAGCGCTTCAGTGAGTTGTTCGACGGCCGATTGCATGATTGGTGTGTGGAATGCGCCGGCAACCGCCAGCGGTATTGCTTTCATCGCGCCGGCTTCAACGGCTAACTCGGCGACACGATCACAAGCGTCTTGATTCCCGGATACCACGATGTTTCCGGGACACAAATAATTGGCGATCTGTAAGATGCCATCGCCTCGTGCTTCGTCACAAACTTTTTCGATCGCGTCTGGCTCCATTCCAAGCAGGCTTACCATTCCGCTCGTCGTCGCGTCAGCGGCTGCTTGCATGGCTTCGCCTCGCGTCTTCACGACGCGCAGCCCAGATTCAAAATCTAATGCTCCGGCAAAGACAAGCGATGTGTACTCGCCGAGACTTAGGCCCGCCGTAGCCGCAACCGAATCGACTACGTCACGGGATGCCTCTTTCAGAAGTTCGAGCCCAGCCAGTCCACATACGAATAGCGCAGGCTGGCTGTACACCGTCGAGTCCAGTCTTTCAGCTGGCCCATCGAAGCAAAGCGCTGCCAAGTCGTATCCGAGGATGTCTTTCGCGCAATCAAACAGTTCGCGAGCGGCTGGAAGCTTGTCGCAAGCTTCCCGTCCCATCCCGACAGACTGAGCACCTTGGCCTGGGAAGAGGAACGCGACCTTACTCAAGACGCGGCCTCATCCGACTCGACCACGGTTCGGCCCATGTAATAGCCGCAAGTTGGGCAAATGACATGAGTGGGCAGCGCACCACTGCATTTTGGACAGAATGTCAGCTGCTTCGGCTTCAGCGCATCATGCGAGCGACGCTTGCCGGTGCGAGAATTGGAATGCTTTCTCTTTGGAACCGCCATTGGAGTGCCTCTTGGGACTGGCGAATGTAACTGATTCCCTTACGGGATAACGGTTTGGGTGGAAAGCACCTCATCGTAGAAATGGGCGAACATTGTGTCAACCACATCAGCCGATTGGTAGTGTCTTAAAGTTGAGGGGAGACTTTTAGAACCTCGTCGAACAGCTCGTCAAAGCTCCAAACGTGGCTCGTCAGTTTCGCCATTATAGCCGCGCTGGGTCGTTTCTCGCCAGACTTGCCGGGCTTCCGGGTCTGCCAGCAATAGTTGTAGTAGGCCGCGAACATGCCGAATGCCGCTTCGAGGTTCTCCAGTTTCTTTGAGAAGCACAGCGTCAGCCGGTTCAACCGCTTCATGAAGACACGTTGCGTGCCGTTCAGTCGCTCGACGTGGCTGGTGCATATCGTTCGTAGCGAGCGACGGTCTATGCCGCGTATGCCTTCCCGCTTCGTGCCGACCATTTCGGACGGTGTGTAGTTCATGCTGGCGTTGCGGTACTCTTTGATTATCGTTCCGTATTTGGCGTAGGGGCCAAAAGCCAGATCGACGGCCTCGGGATATCCAGCCCAACCGTCTGTCGAGATTTGAACGATGGCTCGGTATCCGCCTTTCGCGAAAGCGTGCGCGTCACTGGTGTGTGGAGCTGGCTTGGCCAGTCGCTTGGACACGTCCGAGAGAAAGCGACGAGCGTTGTCTGCGGATCGCTTCCCGATCAGGAAGCTCGGCATCAACTTGGTTTGTTCATCGATGCACGTCCACAAGTAAACGTCACCAATGTCGTGGCAAGTGGCTTTCTCTTCGATGGTCAACCGAGCTTGCTTCTTTCCCACGAAGGTCCACTGCTCATCGAATTGAAGGTGTGTCAATTTGAGCGTGTGCATTCGGTCATCAAGGAATCGACGGCAAGCCGTCCCGAACAAGACAACCAGTTTGCAAAGTGTGTTGCGGTTAATGCCGGTGGTCCGTTCAGTCGCACGAATTGACATGCCTTCGGTGAGCATCCGCAAGGCGAGCTTAGCTTTATCGACGTTGACTTGCATGTCGCCCAATGGCTTTGGGTGGTAATCCGTGAAGCAAACACCGCAGTCCTTGCACTTCCACCGCTGCTGGCCCTTCCGATCCTTGCCTTTGCTCGTCTTTCTCTTGTGCTGGCATGTTGGGGCTATCATCGAATCTTCCCGTCTCAGGGGCGATTCGCTAGAATGAATGTTGCTAGGGCACTCTGGCGATTCGCCGGTTTGTCTTGACCCGGTTGGTGTTTCAGCACCTTCCGGGTTTTTTCGTCGAATGAGCTTGACACTCGACGCATTTAATATATCATTTTATTCGTCGTGTTCAAGTCTCTATTCGATGTTTTTTTGATATATTTTATCATGGCTAAAAAGAAACGTGGTCGCCCTCCAAAGGATGATTCCGAGAAGGTAAAACCGGCTTTCATGTTGAACCTTACCGATGCGGAGCATGAACTGGTCAAGCGTGCCGTTGGTGATGGCAAGGTGTCGACGTGGGCGCGCAAGATCATCATTGAAGCTGCGAAGCGCAAGGTGAAACGCTAAGCGGAGAGAAGGGGAATCGAACCCAGTCCTGGTGTGGACTCCCTAGCGTCGCTTATAAGGCGAATGCAGTGCCAAACTGCGGGCTGCTCTCCGGGTAACATAGACACAAGCGGAGGCAGTCGTCTGTTAGGACGCGATTTATTCTTTGAGGTTCGCCACGACTTTCAGGACACTATAAAGATACTTACCCGGCAAGCGGCCTGCTGCAATGACAGACTTGGCAGCAACGACACGAAGCCAGTTGCACTTAACCACGCTGGGCTCTGTGAGCGTAGTATACTGATGACCGTTTCTGTCCCAGGGTATTTGGACGTACTCTGACGGAATCCTATTCGGATCAAACTTGGTCGAGATTGCCGCTACGACGATATCTCCGTCAGGATCAATCTCTTCAGACGTGGTCAGTATGACGGCCCTGCGGTTCTTCGGGTTCTTGCCATTGGGATCAAGGATATTGACGCGAACGATGTCGCCTTGCTTTGGCATGATTACCCCTTGACCCGATAATCAATCCTCTTCGGCGTACCATTCATCGGGGGCTGGGTGCTGCTTTGCAAGTTCTTTGAGCGCAGCATTGTCAAGACTTACCGCTGCGATCTTATCGTCGATCGATGCCTTCGATCGTTCTATCACTTCCATATTTAGAATGAATACACCGCGAGGCTTAAAGTTCCGAGCTTGCTCTGATGTGATCCTGCTGTTTCTTAAATTAGGGAGAATCTTGACACTACTCATCTTCACACTCCTCGTCGTCGATAGCGACCACAGCGAACTGCTGTCGTTGAATTTCTATTCCGTTTGCTAATACGACAAAGTCATAGAGACCAGAATGCTGGATTTTCAGTGACGGAACTGGAATCAAAATGTTGCATGTTGCGTGTCTCTCGGGTATTTCTATTCCCGCACCAACGGCTCTTGCCAACACCTCATCATCTTCGCAATCGCGTACTTCGACGACAACTTCATATCGCCCTTCGGCGTCTGTAAATTGCAAAAATGCTTCGACTGGCTGTGTGTGTCCTGGGAATTCCAAAACTGGGATGTGGTCAATGATATTGATCAGGCTGATGTCGCCAGACCCGGCTTCAATGATTGTTTTTTCGCAGAGAAGAAGGGCCTTGCACGCAGGTTGTGAGACTCCACTTTCCATTTACTTTTGCCACCAGCAATTTTCACGACCGCGCAAAAGAAAAGCCGACTTCCTGGAAAATCGACCGCCATACTCCCTATTGCGGGATCGTCCTACGTTCCCCGGCATCCTTGCCTGTAGCTATTGACTAACGAATCGTAGTGACTTGTATTTACAACGTCAATACGCGCCTTGGCATCTTAACCGACTGTGAGAAAACGCCTTAACGCTTATTGCAGTATAGCACTGTCTTTTCGCAAACGCAATCATGCTATGCACTTGAGGCACTACAATATCGGCGTTTCGTGAATAATAGTTGATCCTAAAATCATCTTTCTGGTTCGGGTATTGTCGAGAAAATCTCGAAGAGCGTCGTTAGTCACCAGCGAACCGGATTGAGTTTAAGATCAACGTCCGTTCCGTCGTGCTACACTGCCCCCATGCCCAGCAGGTGCGCGACACCAAGTACCCGCTGTACTTCGCCTCTGGCTATTCTTAAGGAGTTGAGAAAAATGGAGCGGACAGGAAGAATACTAATCGGTGGCGGCAAGGTATTAGCAGGTGGATGTCAAGTCGCAATGGGTGTCACGACAGCATTGGGTGGTGGTATGCTCGGAACTCTGTTGTTCGCTCATGGCCTGCGAGGCGTGGCAGTCGGTTATGGAGGCACAAAGGCGCAAGAGGGGCTCGACCGCGCGCGCGAAGGATTTCAAGATATTGTCTCCAGATAGCCGCCACTTCACTAGAGTTGTGCGATTATCGCCTTCGTTCAGAAACCGCCTGCCGCGCCCCTCAAGATTAAGACACTACCAGCCGATTGGCTCTGCCGTCGCGTAGGACCCCAGGATTTCCAAGCGGACCGTCTTCTTAGCGAGTAACCGCAATGCTCGCTCAATCTTGGCGTCGGTTTGGTGCCCTTCCATTTCGATAAAAAACACGTATTCGCTGTTGCCGCCCGCCATCGGAAAGGACTCGATCCATGTCATATTCAACATTTCTCGTTTGAAAATCGCCATAACATCAGATAGAGAACCGGGCTGATGGGGGATCTCGAACATGACGGCTGTCTTATCATTGCCCGTCCTCGGAGCAACATCTCCCCCGATTACGGCGAACCGAGTTACATTGTGCTGATTGTCCTCGATGTTTTCCGCGACGAGATCAAGCCCATAGTTCGTGGCGGCCAATCGGCTAGCGACCGCTGCCGCGCCTGGCTTTTCAGCAGCAAGTTGCGCCGCGGTCGCAGTGCTAGTCATTTCGACAGTACTCGCCGCTGGGAGGTGTTTCGCCAGCCAGTCGCGACACTGGGACAGCGCTTGCGGTTTGCTGTAGACCTCCTTTATTTCGTCGCGAGGGCATTTCGCCAACAGATTGTGGTGAATTCGCAACTGGACTTCGCCACAGATACGGACGGGCATCCGAGCAAACATGCCGAGCGTATCGACCACTCGACCGTCCGTCGAATTCTCCAACGGAACGACGCCAAAATCCGCGTGCCCCCGATTTAATTCCTCGAAGACAGCCGCAATCGTAGCGACCGGAGCCAGATCGGCGCTGGACCCAAATCGCTCAATCGTGGCTAGGTAGCTGTAGCTATACAGTGGCCCGAGATAAGCGACGCGTTCGGGCTTGTTCAATGCACGACAGGCGCTCGTTAGTTCTCGAAAGGTCGCACGAAGTGCTTCTTCGGCGAGCGGTCCCTGACCCGATTCAATCACACTATCTAGCAGTAACTCGTCGTTTCGCGCCACAACCGCGTTTCCATCCGTCAGGCTAGTGACTTCGCCCACGAATTTCGCTCGTTGGTTCATTTGTTTGACGAGTTCACGATCAATGCGGCTGATCTCCTTGGTGAGCTGCACGCGAGTTAGTGCCTTCGTAGATCGCTTTTTGGCCATTTACGCAAACCTTGTTGAGCTATCGCATTTCCGGAATTCGCGAGCCTCGCGACGGATACTGCCCACCTTGTAACGACGGTGTACCATCGTGTCAATTTGTCCCCGGCATCGTGTATGACCTTGCAGCTTGCCGAGAATTGCGGTTGATGTTAGTCCGATGCCAAAATGGCAGGCAGGTAGCCGCTTTCGCGTATTCAATTATTCTTCAACGAGTTGTAAGTCTCTTTTATTTATGCATTTACGTGTGTTTCGGGGAGTGCGATCTGCGGCTGGCACGGTCTTTGCTTTTAGAACTCGAACCGTTCCCACACTTGCCGGGAATGAGAAGCCTAAGACACGAACTGGAACACAAAAGATCGCTTGCCAATTCTCGCGACGGTCACTGAATAATGGGCACGGAACTTCAAGACAAAGGAGCAACTCATGGCTCAAGGCGAAAAAATCATCGGCATTGATCTCGGCACGACCAATTCAGTGGTTGCCGTGATGGAAGGTACGGAGGCGAAAGTCATTCCCAATGCAGAAGGGAATCGACTCACTCCGAGCGTTGTTGCGTTCACCGATAAGGGCGAAACGCTAGTTGGCGAGCCAGCTCGCCGTCAGGCCGTTACGAACCCAACGAGGACGGTCTACTCAATTAAGCGGTTTATGGGACGAAGGCACGACGAGGTTGCTAGCGAAGAGAAGATGGTGCCCTATAAAGTCGTCGGCGGACCGACCGACTATGTAAAAGTTGGCATCGGCGACAAAGAACACACACCACAAGAAATCTCCGCGACGACTCTTCGTAAACTCAAGGAAGCTGCCGAATCGTATCTCGGTCACAAGGTCAACAAGGCCGTCATCACTGTGCCTGCGTATTTCAACGACGCTCAGCGGCAAGCGACGAAAGATGCAGGCCAGATCGCGGGCTTGGAAGTGGCTCGTATCATCAACGAACCGACCGCGGCCGCGATGGCCTATGGATTGGACAAGACGAAAGACGAACAGATCGTCGTCTTCGATCTTGGCGGTGGGACGTTCGACGTATCGGTGTTGGCCGTCGCGGACGCTGGCGATGTTGACGAGGACGGTAACGGTGGCGGTCGCGTGTTTCAAGTGATCAGCACCAGCGGCGACACGCATCTCGGTGGCGATGACTTTGACGAAGCGTTGATCCACCACGTAGCGGACGAATTCCAAAAGGAGCAGGGAATCGATCTGCGAAAAGATACGATGGCGCTTCAGCGTCTTCAGGAAGCTTGCGAGAAGGCGAAACGAGAGCTGAGCAGCTTGCCACAGACGGACGTCAATTTGCCGTTCATCACGGCCGATGCGTCTGGTCCGAGGCATCTTCAATTAACGATCACGCGAGCGACGTTCGAGGAATTGACCGACTCGCTCTTCGAGCGTTGCAAGAGGCCACTTGAGCAAGCGTTGAAGGACGCCAAGCTCTCGCCGAGCGACATCGATGAAGTCGTCCTTGTTGGCGGCTCGACTCGCATCCCGAAAGTTCAAGAGTTGGTGAAGCAATTCTTTGGCAAAGATCCTCACAAGGGCGTCAATCCCGACGAAGTCGTCGCAGTTGGTGCAGCCATTCAAGGCAGTGTCTTGGCCGGCGATCGCAAAGACGTCTTGTTATTGGACGTGACTCCCCTGACGTTGGGCATTGAGACGGAAGGCCGTGTTATGACGGCGTTGGTAGAACGCAACACGACGATTCCGGCGGAAAAGAAAAAGGTCTTTAGCACGGCGGCCGACAATCAGACCGGTGTGACTGTGAAAGTCTTCCAGGGCGAACGAGCGATGGCGGAAGATAACCGCGTTCTCGGCGAGTTTACGCTCGAAGGAATTCCGCCAGCTCCTCGTGGCATGCCGCAGATTGAAGTCAAATTTGATATCGACCAGAACGGTATTCTCAATGTCTCTGCCAAAGACCTTGGCACGAACAAAGAAGCATCGGTGCGGATCGAGCAGTCGTCTGGCCTGTCAGACAGCGAGATCGCAAGTATGCAAGAAGACGCTGAAAGCCACGCAGAAGAAGATAAGCGGAAAGTCGAGCTTGCAAGCCTGCGCAATCAAGGCGATCAGTTGTGTTATCAGCTCGAGAAGTTGATTAAGGAGCAGGGCGACAAGCTTCAAGAGTCAGATAAGGCACCGCTTGAGCAGGCAATTGAAAAGGTTCGAGAGAAGTCGAAGGAAGACGATGTCGATGCAATCAAATCGGCCGTCGATGAGCTTGAGCAAGCTTCGCATGCTTTCAGTAAAACGATTTACGAGAACGCCGAGGCCAGTGCGGAAGAGGGCGGTGTGGAGGCAGACGCTTCCGAAGCTGAAGCCGATGCTGGTGATGATGATGCAATTGACGCCGAGTTTGAAGTAAAAGACGCATAATTCGGCGGCAGCAAGCGTCCGGATATCTAGCTGTCATGGCGGCAGCGCAGAACGAGTTCGTCTGCGCTGTGGCTGCGCGCTGGCAACGACCGAAAGGAGAATCGCGATGACATTTCGATTCGATAAGCTAACGATCAAGGCGCAAGAGGCAGTGGCCTCAGCCCAGAATCTAGCAACTGAAAGTGGTCATCCGGAAGTCGACTCACTTCATCTCTTGAGCGCGTTGCTCCGCGAATCCGACGGAGTTGTTCGTCCGATCTTCAACAAGATCGGTACCAATCTTGATCAGTTGAGCGGGATGGTTGAAGCCGAGCTGTCGCGACTTCCGAAGGCATCGGGCGGTTCGCAGCCGCAAGTCAATGAGGGGTTACGTGAAGTGCTCGAAGCGAGCGCTCGCGATGCCGGTACGATGAAAGATGATTTCGTTTCGACCGAGCATCTGCTTGTTGCTTTAACCCAAGGGAAAAGCAAAGCAAGACAACTCCTCGAATTGAACGGAATTCGCGACGCGGATATTCTCTCGGCTCTGCAAACGGTTCGCGGAACGAGCCGCGTGACCGATCAGAATCCAGAGGACAAATATCAGGCTCTGCAACGTTACGGTATCGACCTTGTCGACGCGGCCAACGTCGGAAAGCTCGATCCAGTTATCGGGCGCGATAACGAGATTCGTCGTGTTGTACAAGTCTTGTCGCGGCGAACGAAGAACAATCCAGTCCTGATCGGTGAACCGGGTGTGGGCAAGACCGCGATCGCAGAAGGCTTAGCCCTACGTATTGTTCAAGGTGACGTGCCGCAAAGCTTGAAGAATAAACGCGTGATCGCGCTCGATATGGGAGCGTTGATCGCTGGCACGAAATTTCGCGGCGAGTTTGAAGATCGCTTGAAGGCGGTGCTGCGTGAGGTCCAAGATGCGGGTGGAAACGTCGTGTTGTTCATTGACGAGTTGCATACCGTCGTTGGCGCTGGGGCAGCGGAGGGGGCGGCGGATGCGGCGAACCTATTAAAGCCGGCTTTGGCTCGAGGCGAACTTCGTTGTATTGGAGCCACGACTTTCGACGAGTTCCGCCAACATGTCGAGAAAGACAAAGCGTTGGAGCGACGCTTCCAACCTGTATTTGTTGGTGAACCAACCGTCGAGGACACGATCACGATTCTTCGCGGTCTCAAGTCTCGCTACGAAGGGCATCACGGCGTGAAGATCAAAGATTCAGCGCTTGTATCCGCCGCGCGACTATCGCAGCGTTACATCACAGATCGCTTCCTGCCCGACAAGGCCATCGACTTGGTTGACGAAGCCGCGAGCCGCGTTGCGATGGAATTGGAGAGCGTGCCCACGGACATTGATGAAGTTCAACGGCGCCTGCGACAGTTGGAGCTTGCCGCGCGACAACTTGCAGAAGAGACAGATGAGACCGCGCAGGATCGGCTTGCGGACATCGAAGACGAAATGGAGTCACTCAGCCACAAGCTGGCAAGTTTACGCGAGCAATGGGAAGCCGAGAAATTGGGGGTTGGCGACATACAGCAAGTGCGTCAGGAGGCTGAGCGAGTCGAGCTGGAATACACGCAGCTGGATGCAGCCATCAAGGATAAGCAGTCTGGTGGAAGACCGGTTGGCGAAGAGGAGTACCAACGCCTGTACGAATTAGATGTGCAGCGCCGGCAACTGGCCGATCGAATCGAGGCGGAAGGAGATGCTCCCGCAGCCCATTCCTCGGAGCGTCGTTTGCTTCGCCAAGAAGTGACTGATGACGAGATTGCGGAAGTAGTAAGTGCCTGGACGGGAATTCCCGTGACGAGGATGCTTGAGACAGAACGGGCAAAGTTGCTCGTCATGGAAGAACGGTTGCATCAGCGTGTCGTGGGCCAAAACGAAGCTGTCGGAGCCGTATCCAATGCCGTTCGACGCAGTCGCAGCGGATTGCAAGATCCGAATCGCCCAACCGGTTCGTTCATCTTCCTCGGCCCAACAGGCGTCGGCAAGACCGAGCTGTGCAAGGCGCTGGCTGAGATTATGTTCGACGACGAGCATGCCATGGTGCGGCTCGACATGAGCGAGTTTATGGAAAAACACACGGTCAGTCGATTGATCGGCGCGCCTCCAGGCTACGTTGGCTACGAGGAAGGTGGAAAGCTAACCGAAGCAGTCCGCCGCCGTCCGTATTCAGTTGTGTTGCTCGACGAGATCGAGAAGGCTCATCGCGACGTCTTCAATATTCTATTGCAGGTCTTGGACGACGGACGCTTAACTGACAACCACGGCCACACGATCGACTTTACCAACACGATTATCGTGATGACGAGTAACATCGGCAGCCAGTTGATCCAACAGATCGCAGATGAAGGTGGCGACGAGCAGGAAATGCGAGCCTCGGTCAAAGAGTCACTGCAAGCGAGATTTCTCCCTGAGTTTCTAAATCGCATCGACGAGACGATCGTGTTTCATCCACTGGATCGTTCCCAAATTCGGACCATTGTCGAGATTCAGACACGAAATCTGGCGAAGCAGTTAGAACAGCGAGGTATCACCTTGCAAGTAACAGAATCTGCACAAAACCTGATCGCGAGCGAAGGCTACGAGCCCAGCTACGGGGCACGACCGCTGAAGCGAGTGATCCAGCAGCGGCTACAAAATCCGCTCGCCACGGAGATACTCAAGGGCAACGTCTGCGAAGGTGGAACTTTGACGATCGATGTCCAGAATGGCGAGTTCGTCTTTGAAATGGCGGATGCGATCGAAACGGTGATCGAAACTGAGTCAGTCAGCTAGATGTAACGGGCAACACGACGCAGGAGTTCTGTATCCGGATTCGCAAGAATTCGAGGCTCAGATCGCGAGGGCTGAAGCCTTGCGACTTTAGCTATGATATTTCTCCCAACCTCGTCGTCGTCTCAAATCGTATGGTGCGTTACAGATCTTCTACTTTCTCTGCGCCCGCCGAAGTTCCAAGCGATCCCCATACTCCGTACGGGCTCGCGACCGGCCCACCTGCTAATTGTTCAGTGGTGACAGGCGGGTGAGATGCGTCGCCAGCGTCGATCGTTTCGGATAGGTAGCGAACGGATCCATCGACCATCAAGAACTGCGCTCCGCCGGGATGAAGGCTGCCGGCTGAGTAGATGCCATCCACCGCTTGGAATCCGCCGACCGCACAGCTGGGGCTGTTCGGCGGCAACACGGTATTGATGAGGCTGAACCCAGCTGCCCCGTCCGCCCAGCGACTGCCACGGCCAAGCTCACCTAAAGGCACATCGTTGGCGTAGGACTGTCGCTTGGAACTTTCACGCACAGCAAGACAAAGGCGTGGATCGGTCAAAATGCCTGACGACTGATGCGCCGCGAATTGGCCCACGAGCGACCGTTTTGCGGGAGTTCCAAATTCTCCCATCGCAATCGTATTGCTGGTACCGTCGGAAATATCTTTGAATTTCGATGTCATGCGGCACGCGAATGCACCGCGCAATTTCACCGGTTCGTGAAGGTGTTCGACCATGTCGCCGACACAGAATGTGTAGTTCGTTTGCCCGAAGTCAGTCCGTTCGCTATCGGCACTGGGACATCGCAATGCTCCAATCTCGGTACTCCACGGTGTGTATTTCACGATCCAAGGAGCAGGCCCCATCGCTGGGTACATCACGCCATCAAATTCGGTAGGTTTCGAAATCTGTTCCCAAAGCGGCTGTTGTTCCATAAACGGTAGCAGAGCGACCAGTCCGCTGAGCCGATTGGCGTTGCCGCGTGTTGACGTCGTTCCGTGACCGCTACCACCCATCGCTGCAGGAAAATGACGGTGAGCGTCGTGATAGCTGTGCAAACTTATGCCAAGTTGCTTCAGGTTGTTACTGCATGACATGCGCCGCGCGGCTTCTCGTGATGACCGAGTGGCGGGCAGCAACAGTGCCACCAGAAGCCCAATGATTGCGAGCACGGCGAGCAATTCTACCAGCGTGAATCCTGATCTAGACGCGTCTCCGTAGGCACGATGTTGTGTACTCATGCAAGAGTCTCCCCATCAGTGATTCGACACCTCACCATTGTACTGTTCAATCCGATTCGACGCACGGTTGCGCGACCAGGTCTCGTAAAGGACTAGTGGGATAATCCAGCTGAGCCAAGCATTCAATCGATAGAACCAGTCGGATTCCAGTTGCATCACAATTACCGCTCCGGCAACCAATCGCAAGAGTAGCGGCGATGCCAGCAGCAGGAAACAACGAGTTGCCCATCGTTGATGTTCGTCAATTCTGCGATTTCGCACACAGTACAGTGCGGCAGTAGCGCATAGGGCTGTTCCAACGGCGAGCGACGCGAACCCACACGCCGCGATCGGTCCCGCAAAGGCCCGTCGTGCCATCACCAATCCGCTTGGAACGACAACCACAAGCACGATCAACATCTGCGACCGCCCCACAATTCGATGAACGTGGAGATACCGCAAGCGTCCGCCGGTCAGCATCAGAAATGCACCGAGCATAACCGCCACCGGCCCACTGACAATGTGCGCGTAAAACGCCGCGCGATAGACGCCAACAAACGACGGACGTCGCCCGCTAAGAAACACAGACGATTCAAAATCCGGCGGGAAATACCATCGATATTCGAGCAGGATCGTGAACAGCACTTTGGCAAACAACACCGCAGTTACAATCGCAGCAATCGCGCGGAGCTTGCTCAACCGATTCGAACTATCGATCGCGGGCACAGTGATACGGAGAATTCCCGCCTCCAACAGTGTTTTTGCCGCTCACAACTTTGGTCACAACTGCTCATAGTAACCGATCGGCAGAAGAAAGATCATCGCGCCTCACACTCGACAATGCTAACATTCTCGCACAAATCAATATTCGCGATTAAAACGCCACGATTCATTCACCGCATCGGCAAGTCGACCACTTCGGCTTCGCCTAGCGGGCACTGAAGAATCGTCCCTGGCTTGCTGCTGCCTTGCCTGACAAAAGCAAGAGCCAGCGGCGCTTCGAGTCGGGGCGAGAAGCAGGACGACGTGATCTCGGCCACTTGCTTGCCGTCGACCGCGATACCCGTTCCTGGTGGCGGAACGGTTTCGCCAGAGAACTTTAGTCCAAGCAGTCGTCGGTTGACGTGGCCTAAGGCATCGATTCGAGCGACTGTCTCTTGGCCGAGGTAGCAACCCTTTGTAAAACTGATCGCCAGTTCGTCACGGGCTAGTTCTTGGGGCAAATTGTCGACGGTTACGTCTTGCCCGTAGATCGGAATTCCCATTTCGATCCGCGCCACATTGACTGCTTCCTGGTCGCATTCAATGGCATCGGTCTGGCGGAGCCACGCAACGATGCTAGATCGGTGCGATAAATCACAGCAGAGGAAGAAACACTCCGGAGATGTATAGGGCAGACAACGCAGCTGTACTTGGACGTGGGCAATTGTTCCATCCGAGATCCCGATTCGCGAGTCTGGCATCGAACCGACGAAGTGCGACGCAAGTAAGCCACTCGCTTGAGACCCGCTCACTAGAACCTCTGCCCAGTCGTTCGTTCTGTCGACGAGCTTGACGTCCTCGCGAATGACATAACGATCCAATGCCGGAATGATCTCGCCGGCGAGTCCAGGAGCAGTGTCGATGACCAGTGAAGCTTCGCGACAGAAGACATTCACATAGCCGGTTGTCTTGCCTTGGACATTGGTCAAAAATGCTTCGCTACCGTCGCCCGAGGTGAGTCGGTTGATGTCGTTTGTGCAGAGTCCATGGAGAACTTTCGACCGATCTTCGCCGGTCAGTTCGATTTGAGTCCGGCCGCTCAGATCGCAGTATCCCATTCCATCGCGCAGCGCTCCACATTGAGATGCAAGGTCTGACATCGTGTCGTTGGCTTCCTGCGCGGCTATTCTGCCGGCGTGGCTAGAAATGCGTGTTGGGCGTTGCCGAGCAGGATGCATGAGTCGAATTGGCGGCTGAGACGTTCCAGCTGCTCGTTACTTTCGACATGTCCAACGCCAAGGTCTTCGACAACCTCTTCGTCCAAATCACTGAGCAAGAACACTTGATATTGCTGAAGCGCTTCGGCGAGCAAAGCCGCCGGAGTCGCATCAATCGAGCGATCTCGCCGCAACTCGTGCAACAACGACTCATGATTGCGCATTCCCACGAGTCGCTGCAACGCAACGCCCGGACGGCAACGCAAGCTCGTACAGATCGCGATCGATCCATTGTCGTTTACGGCTTGTGAAGCGGCGAACAACGCTCGGCCAAAGTTCTCCCATGTCTGCTGCTCAGCGCCACCTTCGATCGCGGCGATGACAAGGTCGGCTCGTTGCGGCGGCTCGTGGAACCAAGCTGCAACGCAAAGTTCCTGCCCGCGTTTGGCGACCGCACGCGAATCGCCGGCCAGTACATGCAGTAAGCTGTTGCCAGGTCCAGGCGCGACTTGAATCGTAAATTGAACACCCAACGCCCAGGCGGCTTCCTCAGCTTCTTCGCATCGCCGGCGACGATGTGCCGACCAATCGCTCGAACTTGGCGCGCGAAATCGCTTCTGCGTTGCGTCGTCCGCAAATGTCGGGTACAGACCGCCATAAACTCCTCCGTAGCCGAGCGCTTGATCCAATCGAAGCGTGCTGATTGGCAAGACGACGTCGGCATCGCCCAGCGCACGATTGAAGTAAATTGGGTTCCCTTCTTTCGACGCAGCAAGGTACGCCAGCGACTCGCGGTCATGTGAATCGTGATAGCTTACCCTGATGGCGTCACTCAGCGATTGTGGCAGTTCAGCGAGCGGGTCTTCACTTGATTCGCCGGCGCTCGCCGCGAGAACGATTTCTAAGTCACTTGGCAACGCACCGCCTTCGACAAGCGTATGGACGACTCCCGCGACGACTGAAGGCATTTGAGGAATTCCCCGATCAACCGCCAATACAATGCGATCACCAGGAACGGTTGCGTCTTGCAATCGCGGGAAATCTAGCGGATCTGACACGGCTGCGGCGACCGCGGCTGCAGGATCGTCGAGCGGGACTCCACGAGGGCTTGAGAAATCGACGAGAATCGACTCTGCGGGAACATCGATTTGTAAGGTCCCCGAGTCTCCGTACTTCAGCTCGACTGGCATTAGATGCGATCCCTTGTAGACGACGTTGCAAGTGCGAACCATCGACGAACAGACGAGTTGTTCGCGAGAACTCGTCCTGAATCATAGTCATCAAGCGAAAACCTGGTCAAGAACTAGAGCTTTACTTGGCACGCTGCTTTCCGAATAATGCGGCGTTTTCCGCACGACTCATCGATACAACGCAAACAACTTAGTTAGCAAGAATGGTGGCTATGATGTCGGCTTTTCTCCTGATCGCCAAAACTCGCGTGAGGTGGGCCGTGCAAACCAACATGAACGCCGGCTATAGGCCGCCCTACCCAGGACTTACTGCCATCACGACTCTACTTGTCATTTCGACGTTGATTGGCTGTGATCAAGCGCAGACGACGAAACTGGCGGAAATCTCGACGTCGGTTCCAACGATGCCAGAGGAAGATGCAACCAGCCTCCTTCGGAAGATGGAGCGAGCCTACCGCAACGCGGAGAGCTATTCGGATCGTGGCCGAGTGGTCTTGCGATATCGCGAGCGAGGTGACATTCGTAGCGACGAGGCGCCTTTGGCGGTAGCCACTCGGCTGCCCAGCGAACTGCGTGTGGAAGCCTACTACTCGGTAGTCGTGTGCGACGGCGAACGACTGCAGGCGAGAATCTCTGATGACTCTTCGAATGAGATGTCGGGGCAGGTACTGAGTCGCGAGTTGGATGGTGAGTTGACGCTGGAGCAACTCTATGATGACCCGACGCTCCGGGAAGCGATGACAAACGGCATGGGCGGCCAACCGCTGCAACTCGACTTGCTCCACGCGGAAGATCCTTTGAAATCACTTCTTGCCGAAGACGCCGATTGTCGGACACTGGAGCCGGCGCAGTGGGACGGACACGATTGCCATCGGGTCGTCGCGGCGGGAGCGGAGGGAGAGTTTGTATTTTGGATCGACGGGGTGACGCATGTATTACGCCGGCTCGATTATCCCGCCGCCACCTTGCTACCCGAGTTGGCTCAATCTGCGAGCATCCAAGACCTTAGCCTGAGGGTCGAGTTCCGCGATGCGACGTTTGAACCTACGTTGGACGATGCGACTTTTGGATTCGAATTCAATGCCGATGCAAAGCAAGTCCAAGCGTTCGTTCTTCCGCCTCAACCGTTGCCGACAGACTTATTCGGAATTCGTCCGGCGGAGTTTGCTCTCTACGGGTTGCAGGGAAGCAAAATTGGACAAGAATCGTTGCTCGGCAAGACAGCCGTCTTGATCTGGTTTAATGGTCATCCGGCTTGCCGAACCACCCTCAAACAATTGGGTGAGGTCTATGCCACGCGCCGGGACGATGAACGGCTTGCGTTCTATGTGGTGTCGACGGATCCTTCGAGTGTCTCCAATGCGCAGATCGCGGCGACGCTCGCTTCGTGGAAGGTTGACGTGCCATTGCTTCGCGATTCGGACGCTTGTGGTCGTGATCTGCTTGGAATCCCGTGGACTCCAACGATGATCGTGTTCGATGATGAAGGCAACGTGCAGATCTTTGAAGTAGGCGCCAACACCGATCTTGCTCGCGAGTTACCCACGATCCTAGACCGCTTGCGTGACGGAGATGACTTGGCCAACGAGATCTTGGCAGACCAAGAGGATCAGAAGGCGAAGTATGATCAGCTATTGAAAGCGGCGATGGATAGCAGCGACTCGGCGGGCAGTCAGTTGGTGCCGACGAGCGACGATCCAGTCTCTGGCTTACCGAGAGCTGAACTCGAATCGCGCTAACGCGCCTACTCTGGCGCTCCGGCTCGGACGCGCGAACAAAGCTCTGTGAGTTCGTCGATCGATCGCAGTATTTCTGCTTCTGGGGACGAACTTCGGACGTTGAGCTCAAGACGTGTCAGGACGGGCGTCAGATCATCGAAGCCGTAACTTCCAGCTGCGCCCCTGAGTTGATGCACTGCCGTGCCCAGGGCTTTTAGGTCTTGCGAACCCCAAGCCTCCTGGATCTTAGCGACGCGATTTGGCATTTCGTCGACAAAAATATCGACCAATTCGCCTAGATCCGGGTCGAGCCCTAACGTGGAATAGAGGTATGCCGAAGTTACCGTCAGTTCGCTCATCTGCCTGCCCCTTAGGTAGAAAAGAAATGTGTTGCGAAATCAAGTTGTAGATGGTGACTCGGGAGTCGTCGCCGAAGCGCGATGGACATCGCTCTGCCCCCAATAATAAACATAGGCTAGCATCTGTGCGCTTGCCGACTTTGTCATTCCCATTTTTGTTTTTGCACCCTGACTCTCGGCATATTCGGCACACTCCGCCCAAGTGACATTGTGATACTGGTAAATACAGATAAAGACGTCCGCTCGGTAAAGTGGGGAGAGATGCGGTGACGATGAGGACAAGGATAATTCAGCAAGCAGTTTGCTGAGCCATTGGCCAGTTCTGCGCCCGCAGCAGATGCCGTCAAACGACAGCTGAGATGGGGCAGACCGCAGGGTGAATGGTGGTGTCCAGTTGTTAGCGGTATTCCGGAATTAGGAGCCCTCCCCATGAGATGTCGAACAATTGTGCCCGCGTTGCTAGCGGCTGGCCTGTTCTGTCTGGCTAGTCCCAACGCGAACGCTTTCGAGCTTTTCGATCGCGTGATGATGAACCTTGGTGGCGATGCTGCCATGCAAAAAGGTGGTTGTGATGCCTGCCAAAAAGGCGGAGCAGCACAAAAAGGTGGATGTGGCGCCTCCCAGAAGGGTGGCTGTGGTGCTGCACAAAAAGGTGGATGTGACAGCAAGGGCGGCGCTTGCCAAAAGGGTGGCAAGGGTGCAGCTCAAAAGGGTGGACATAGCCTGTTCAGCCGTGGTGCTTCCCAAAAGGGTGGCGCTTGCCAGAAGGGTAGCTGTGGCGCTGCTCAAAAGGGCGGATGTGACAGCAAGGGCGGCGCTTGCCAAAAGGGTGGCAAGGGTGCAGCTCAAAAGGGTGGACATAGCCTGTTCAGCCGTGGTGCTTCCCAAAAGGGTGGCGCTTGCCAGAAGGGTAGCTGTGGCGCTGCTCAAAAGGGCGGATGTGACAGCAAGGGCGGCGCTTGCCAAAAGGGTGCTGCTCAAAAAGGTGCTACTCAAAAGGGTTGCGATAGCTGCTCGAAGGGCGGACATCACCGCGCTTCGCTGTTCTCGGGCTTGATGAACCGTGGCAGCTGTGGCGATTGTGGTGGCAAGGGTGGTGCCTGCCAAAAGGGTAGCTGTGGCGCGTCCCAAAAGGGTGCCTCGCAAAAAGGTGGATGTGGCGCTTCGCAAAAAAAAGGCGGATGCGGTGCTTCTCAGAAGGGCGACGCTTGCCAAAAGGGTGGTGTCTCGCAGAAGTAGTTAGCTTCGGCATCGCTTCGTCGAACAGGATCCCCGAGGGGGCCGGGCGTGAAGCTGCCGAGAAGAACCAATCCAAAGAGCCCCGCTTTGTAGCCGGGGCTCTTTTTTGTTTCTCGCCGAGATCCGCCCGCTCATTCGATGGGAATTAGTTCGGGCGCATGATCCAGCTTGGTTTCCGACTGGCCCGCTCATAACGATCTTGCCAGGTCGAACTGCCGTCGTCCGCGACGATTGATGTCGCTACGCCCGGTGAAAAGACGGGACGCCGTCCTCCAATAAAATCGTCCCAGTACTGCAACCCATGTGCGTAGTCGTCCACTTCGCCGCTCGGCCAACGAACTTGAATCAGCAAGTTCGGATGTGGGTACGGTTTTGCGATTGGTTCGATCCTGTATTTCTCGATCACTTCCCAATCGACGTCGTGACCCAGGCCCGGTGTCTCGGGGATCTTGCAAAGACCTCCTTGGACCGTGATGGGGTCGACCAACAATTGGTGACGATACAAGTTGTGACAATTCACAGCCGGCCATCTCGCGTGGGACGACGCCGCTGCGAAATGAAGCGCCCAAGCGGCTGTGATGCCGGTTCCAACGAGCTGCAGCCAAAACACCTTGTTGGCTTCCGCGATGATGTTTGCTTCGTGGAGGACCTGCGACGCTCCACCACACACAACGAATCCGTCACAAACGTCTTCCGTTAACGCCGTCATCAGTGGCGGGTTGCCAACGTGCATTGCGATCGGAATGCATGTTTGCGCTCGCAGATACTTATTCCCAGCGACATCTCCCTGAGGAATCGGCGATTCGTAGATCTTTAAGTGCTTGTATTTTTCCATCTCGCGCATCACGCGGACAGCGTGAGCGGAGTCGTTCAGCATGGTGTTGAAGTCCAGATCGATCTCGAAATGATCAGGGACTTCTGCCGTCACGGTTCGCAATTGTTCGTCGAGATCGAACCACGGCCGAGCCTTGAACTTGTAGCTCGTGTAGCCCGCGGCAATCGCGTCCTTGCATTCCAGCGCCCAATCGTCGGGCGACATATCAATGGACCACCACGACACGAATGCATCGTCTCGCATTTTGCGTCCAAACAGATGCCAGATCGGCACGTCTATCGATCGCGCAACAGCGTCAAATAACGCCATCTGCAACCCAGCGCCAATTGAATCATCCCACATCACTTCCGTGGCGACTTTGCCCATGGCATGATTCACGGATTCGTCAGTGACTTCGCCCCATGTGTAGAAACACATCGTCTCGCCGACGCCTGTGACACCGTTCTCCAGCGTCACTTTGCAAAGTTCGAAAATCGTCCAGTGAGGCAGTTCGCGAATCATGTTCCGCGCAGGAACTTCGCGATACGGTACATCGACCCAAATGCGTTCAATGTCTCTTATGGTCAGGTTCACCGTTACATGTCCTGTCTTGCGTTGCGTGCTGGTCAGTCCAGTGAGGGTTTATAGTGTTCAAGCTCTTTGCGTAGTCGACGAGCGATCGTATCGGCGGCGTTGCGGTCGAGGCACATTGGATTAATCACGAGCTTCGCTTCGGCGAGCTTGCCGTGTCCGACATAGATCGGAGGCGAGCCCTTTCTCAACCCGCGACAAATCTCAAGTGCATCCGCAGCCGAGAGTGTGATCTCAAGTATCGGAGTGCGCTCTTCACCCGCAGAGTCGATCAACTCGCATCGCACCGTTGGCCCTTCGACGGCTTCTACAATTAGCTGCAAGTTCCCACGGTGCGAATCATTCTTCGCCTTCGGATCTTCGCTCGCAAAGATCGCCAAAGCAGTGATTAACGCAACGATCTCTTCCTTCGAAACTTTCATCGATCGACCGATGCCGTGCCGCGGCATCCCCTTGATTTTGCGTCGGTCGATAAAATCGGGTGGCGGTTCCCACAGCTCCCAATGATCATCCATGTCGAGCATCTGAAGAGCCGCCGAAGCGATCAGATCTTTCGATCCGCAAAGCAAGCCCGACGATTGAGGCCCGTGGATCGCTTTACCTCCGCTGAATGCTACGAGATCGGCATTCGTCATGGAGGGGAGCATGAGATTTGCGCGGGGCGGCAACTGTCCAGCCGCATCGACCAGTACGGGCAACTTGTGGTGGTGAGCTAAGTCGACGACCGCTTCAAGTGCAGGTTGTGAATCGGGCGTATAAACGTAGAGGATGCCCGCCGTTCGTTGGTTGAAGGCTGCCTCGTATTCCCAGACCTCGGTGCGTCGGACGCCTGCACCAGAGACGATCTCGTTGAAGCCGACTTCGACTAACTTGGCCCCGGCAACTCGAACCGCGTGGTCGTAGCCGCTACGTTGTTCTCTCGCCACGACGAACTCGTTTGGAAAGGCTTCTGTGTTCGGCAGCTGTTCCATGCGCGACAAATCGTACCGGGCCAGTATCGCGGCAGTTCCAAGCGTTAACGATGCGGCGGCACCGCTTGTCACCAGGCCGGCTTCGGCACCTGTTACCTGGGCGATCATCTTCGAGGCAGCGGCTTGCAATTGCTCAAGCGGAACCCACTCGCGCGCTGCATCTTGATACGCGTCGAGAACGGTCTCCGACATCGCTGAGCCGCCAAGCCGCGTCACCGTACCGGAGGCGTTAATAATTGTCTGGACGCCCAGGCTATCGTACACGCTCATCGTTGCTGGTCTTGTCGTTGGAGTATCGTCGCATCGCCCACGACGGTCGTGGAGAATGCACCGTTATACTGCGGGAAACAAACGACAAGATAGCCCCACAACGAGGCGTAACGGTGGTGGACCTACAAAACGCCTGAGGAGGCGTTTGCCGTTGGCACATTTCCCCGACGCTGTAATCGGCGAGCGACTACGTGCAGCGCGAGTGCAGCAGGGAGGAAAGCGACCAGGTTCGCAATGGCGTGCAGGCCGAGTAGATAAAGATCTCCGGGCAAGCGATTTAATGTGGATATGCCACAGATCTGAAGTGATTCGGGGATGAAATAGGCGTAGTTCACATTCTGAGCAGGTGACAACAGACTTCGACTTGCGAGCATCACCAAAACGAACAGTGTCGCCGAAACCAACCAAGCCTCGCGCGGATAGTCGCGTTCACGCCAGAACGACCAAAGTAGCAGTGGTAATAAGTAGAGGTGATGTAAACTGGCTAACCAACTCCAAATGTCGACGTCCCTTATATAGGCACTGAACGTGAAGGGAAACGTTCCCGTCGTGTAACCAACGACAAAGTCAATGATCCACAGCGAGTGTAGGACTAAGACGTTGGTTAAGGCAGTCGATTTGAGAAGCTTGGATCGCGTGAAACAGCCAACAGCGGCGAATGCGAGAGACACGTGGCAAAACCAAAGTAGTTGCCACGAGACGCCATGTAACACTTTGACCGCACAGGCGAAAACGAATTGAGCCGCGAGTAACGCGCCGACCAGTTGGAGTACGTCCAGATTTCCCAACCGTCGACCGGTCACTTCCCACCTCCGCCGTTCGCCTTCGCAACTGCTACGTAGTTCCCGAGCGATGTGACGCTCGTCCCATTGACCAAGTTGTAGAACGCAAGTGTTTCTGCCTCTGTGCCAACAATTCCGACTCGTACTCGAATCTCACCATTCTGCGAGTTGTACCAATACGGGGCGAGTGCCCCGACCAGCACTTTGTTCACCGGATCGGACAGACCGGCGTCCGTTGCGACTTGCACCGTTGCCGCGGCAGTATCGGCTTGTGGGTGCGGCGGCAACCTGCTGCCGCGAAACCACTCCGGTTCAATCGCTGCCGGGTACGCGCTGCGACGATTGAGGTCGACCGCGTTGTATAACGCATCAAGGTTTGACTGGAGCGTCACGCGGATCGAATCTTGGATCGAGTATGTCGCTCGACTCGCAGCGACCGTGCCGAGGATCCCCAGTACCAACACGACGATCACCAACTCGACAAGCGTGAAGCCCGCTGCGAGTCTGAATGACTTCTGTCGATAGGAGGTGATTGATCTCATAGCCTTAGACTGAGGCGTTCCAGGCGTTCCCGACATTTCGAACAACCGCTTTAACCGGCACCTCGAAGGCCCGTGTAGAGCCAGTGCGCCGCAGAACCCTACGTCGTAAGAAACGAGTCGTCAACGAACATTCCCCGCCAAGTTGGTAGGACCAAAGGGTATTACTTGCATTCGTCCGCCCAGGTCGTTCTCATAGATCAGCTCGATCTGCACCATCCACTGGAGACCACTTCATGGCGTCACGATGCCTGAGAACTGAATTATTGTGCCTAGCGCTCGTCTTCGTCCCGATTCTAGGAATTGCGGCGGATTCGTCGTCGCTGCTTTCCCAGCTTCGCACGACAAAGGGCATTTGTGTCGTGATGACTTCTGAGGCGAACGACTTGCCTATTCAGCTGACAGCAGGCAGCGAGTTAATTGTGTACGTGCAATCAAGCGACGCCGAAGTAGCTGTGTCGCTGCAAAGAGATGCCGCAAAATGCGGCGAGTTAGGTACGCGAATCTACGTTGAACACGGACCAAGCACGCATATACATCTGGCCGATAATCTGGCCGATGGTGCGATCGTCGTCGGAGAGACGATGACCCCGCAGCTTCGCGCTGAGTTGCTGCGCGTCACGCACCCAGGTGCGAAGATCGTTACGGCGTCCAGCACGCTCATCAATCCTCGGCCAGACGGCGCGGACGATTGGAGCCACCCATATCACGGCCCAGATAACAACCCGCAATCTCAAGACCAGCATTCCCAAGGGCCGTACCTAACTCAGTTCCTCGCTGAACCGTGGTACGTTCCGATGCCTCAAGTTACGGTCGCCTCAGGTGGTCGGCTGTTCAAAGCGTTTGGGCACATAGCTCTCAAAGAGCGAGAATGGCCCTGGCTGAACAAGCTGGTCGCGATTAACGGCTATAACGGCACGCAGCTTTGGCGGCGCGATCTGACGCCCGGCTTCATGATTCACCGGAGTACCATGATCGCGACACCAGAATTACTCTATTTGGGAGATGACGAATCCTGCAAGGTCATCGACGCCGTGACAGGTGACCTGCGAGACGAGATTGAGATTCCGAAGGAAATCGATCCCGATGGCGTTTGGAAATGGATGGCGTTGCACGACGGGATCTTGTACGCGCTGATCGGCCCGACCGAACAGCTAGATACCGTGATCCGAGGTGGGCGAAAACAAGCGGGTTGGCCGTGGCGCGATCTGGGCGAAGGCTATGCCAGCGAATACGCCTGGGGCTTCGGCAGAGTTTTGGTTGCGATACGCCCCGAAACAAAAGAGATGTTATGGACTTATAAAAGCGATGATCCAATCGATAGCCGAGCGATGTGTCTGGCCGCCGGCAAAGTATACGCCTACTCGCATCTTAAATTCCTGGCGGCCGTTGACTCGGCATCCGGCAGCGAGATTTGGAAGTCGACGGACAAAAAGCTCCTCGCTGCGATCGGCCAACATGATCGGGCACAAACCGCCAGCAAGGGCTTCGCAAGTACGGCGTATGCGAAAGCGAACAACCAAGGCATTTATTTTGCGGGTCCACAGCGCGGCAACCTCGTTGGTGCATCAGCCGAAGACGGTTCTCTGCTGTGGAGTTATCCGCACGGCAACTTTCAACTCGTTCTTCGTGACGACGCCTTGTACGCGATGGGTCGAATGGAAACGAGTAAAAAGTTCGACTATCTCACCGGCAAAATACTCGCGGATCTCGACTGCTATCGCGGAAACTGCACTCGCGCGACCGCCACTGCGGACAGCATCTTCACTCGCGGCTATCGTCATACGGGCACTATGCAGTTGGATCTGACAGGCAACTCGCCCCGCCGTATCCCGTTGATGCGCCCCGCTTGTCAGGATGGAGTGATCATTTCCGAAGGGCAACTTTACTGGGGGCCGTGGATGTGTGACTGCAACCATTCGTTGATCGGCATGATCAGTTTGGCACCAGGCGGCGAGTTTGACTTTGAAAGCAAGGCGACCAATGACGAACGGCTGACGAGTAGCTCTGAACTTGTCGTTTCTGACTGGAGTGCGACTGCGAAAGATTGGCCTGCGTATCGAGGAGCGTCAAATCGGACATCGACCTCGACCAGTTCCATCGCCGCCGAAGTATCGACCCAGTGGAAACGTGATTCAACGAGCGGAAGCGAACCGACCGCGCCGATCGTCGTACGCGGCGTTGCTTATTGGAGCAGTCTCGACGGTGTCGTGCGAGCGGCCAATGTTGATGACGGCTCGTTGCGGTGGCAGGCCTATACCGGCGGAGCCGTTCGCTTCGCCCCCGAGTTCTTTCGCGGCATGATCTACGTGGGATCTAGCGATGGTTACGTCTATGGCTTCGATGCGGACAACGGCCAGACCAAGTGGAAATTCCGTGCCGCTCCGGTCGATCGTAAGATTGCAGTGCATGGACGTCTGATCTCGAACTGGCCCGTTGGAAGTGGCGTGCTGGTCGATGATGGCGTCGTTTATGCAGCAGCAGGAATTACGAGCTATGACGGCACTCATGTGTACGCCCTGGATGCGGCAACGGGCGAGATCCGATGGCAGAACAATACATCCGGTCGATTGGCCGGTGGCGACGCGGTGACAGGAATCAGCGTTCAAGGTCACTTACTGTTATACGAAAATCGTTTGTACCTGGCAGGAGGGAATGTGGTCTCGCCGGCAATCTACGATCGAAGCGACGGACATTGCTTAAACGAATTGACGAGCGAATGGTGGGAAGGGCAACCAGATGCCAAAGTGCGGTTCCCGCAGGGAGCCGACTCGAAAATGTTCAACCGCTCGCCACGTGGCCGCGAACTGTTCGTCGTCGACGGCGAAGTGAAGGTCTTCGATCAACTGCTGTACTCGCCTCCCAAATATGGTCCATCCAGATACTTTGGCGGCCACTTTCTACAAGCGGGGGCAGCGGACTCAATTATTCGAGGAACAACGAATCGAATTGTTCGACTCTCGAACGCAAAGACTCCGGAAGGTCAGCCTATTGGTGTTTGGCAATCGCAAGTCTTTCGCGATCCCATCGCGCTGGCGGTTTGTGAAAACGCGATTGTCGTCGCTGGCGAGTTGGCTCGATCGGAAGACGACGTAACGCAAGAAACGGCATTTGCAGTTACTGCATTGAACATCAAGGACGGTTCACCTCTTTGGTCCGAGAAACTTGCGGCTGCACCGGTTTCTTGGGGCTTAGCGATCGATCGCGCCGGTCGCTCGGTCGTGACGTTGGTCGATGGTAGCGTCGTTTGTGTCGGGCAGCCGTGATTGATATATTCTCCAGCGACGGATTATTCACAGCTGGTCACACAAACATCGTGGCCAGATTCAAGTAGCTGAAGTCGCCAAGACTTCAGAAGCACGACGCAAATCCCTGAAGTCTTGGCGACCAGGGCTTTCATCATGGGTTTACTTGCGTTTATCGAGGATTCGCTTGGTGGAGACGTGGACGGTTTGTTTGTTGCCCTTGCGTTTCGGTGGCGGCTTCTTGGGGCCGCGGATGGATTTGCGATATGTTGGCAGATCGATCCCGCGACCGAATCTTCTTCAGCGGACACTCCGCGGGCGGTTATCTAACGAGCATAATAGGACTAGATAAACGCTGGCTTGCCGCTCACAAAATCGACGCGAACGAGATAGCGGGTTTGATTCCGTTCAGCGGACACACCATTACTCACTTTACCGTCAGAGCGGAGCGTGGCATTGATGGCAAACAGCCGATCATCGACGACATGGCTCCATTGTTTCACGTGCGTAAAG
>JACKQG010000089.1_pt1 | contig 120622 bp, 86 predicted proteins | sample 8237621 | NCBI WGS metagenome assembly JACKQG01 (sample SAMN15677084, study PRJNA649215) | marine metagenome | biome: marine; feature: Black Sea; material: saline water; isolation source: suspended particulate matter (SPM) from the Black Sea western gyre | collected 2013-06-09/2013-06-10... | reverse complement strand
TATGGATAAAGGAGCTTTTGCGTGAGATTGTTTTGACGCGAGCGAGCGTAATATGAGGTTGAAATTGACGATTATCAAGTCTATATCCTAAATGTGTTAATTCTCTATCCAGTTTTTGCTTAAACTTGCTCAGAGTGAGGTCGAATGGCGCAGATCCAACCCATAAAACCCTTGGCTCATTGGCATGTGGATAAATCCCCGTATCGGTGGTTCCCAGTTTAAAGGGTGGGAACTCATTAACCACTGACTCTATTTTTCTGGCATGTTCTTCAATTTTTTCTGAATCAGTTTCACCCAAATAATTCAACGTGATATGAATATTTTCACGTTTGACCCAATTGATTTTATCCTGCCTATCGATGATAGGCTCAAGCATGTTTTTAAAGTAACCTTTAATTTCTTTGGGAATTGGGAATGCCAAGAAGGTTCTTATTTCGTTCATTGATTGGTCTCCTCAATCAGGAGCCTCAATAAATTGAGTGCTGAGAAGGCACTCATTTCCTTATTTAGGATACGATTCGTCCCAAACTGGAATCGTTTGATATTTTGGTGCTCGCTATGAGCAACACCAATGAATACGGTTCCAACTGGTTTTTCTTCTGTTCCACCAGTGGGTCCAGCTATACCTGAGATGGCAAGTGCATAATCAGCACCACTTTTACTCAAGGTTCCAGAAAGCATTTCAGAGACGGTTTCTTCACTTACTGCCCCGTGGTCAATCAAGGTCTGCTCCTGAACTCCCAGCATAGACATTTTTGTCTCGTTGGCGTAAGTCACAAATCCAGTTTGAAAATATTCACTGCTGCCACTGATATCAGTGATGAGGCTAGCTACCAGTCCCCCGGTACAGGATTCAGCCGTGGCTACCGTTGCGCGATTCTTCTTGAGGAGCTTGCCAATGAGAACAGGAAGGACTTCTTCGTCTCGACCATAAATATTTTTGGGTTTCAGATTGCGAATTCTACCAAAAATCTCATCTTTAAACTTCTGATCCTCATGAGGAGATTTGGATGGATATGATACTCGGATAGTCACCATGCCCTGTTTTGGCAAATACGCGATTTTAAGATCAGAATATTTATCCAAGACAGGTTTGCTAAATTCATAAAGGGTAGATTCGGGTACACCGATGGAGTGGATATCAATCTTGGAAATGGAAGTCTGCGTTAATTTGGAGAGAATGGGGATAATTTGTTCTGTGGTAACAGCTTCCATTTCTCTAGGCACACCAGCCATTACAAACAAATGATTCCCATTATGCTTGATGTGCATGCCCTGAGCAGTTCCAAAAGGGTTGTCAAGAAGTGCTGCATTGTCAGGATATTCAGCTTGCGAGGTATTGGCTTCTGAAAATTTAAATCCTCTACGCGCAAAGCGGTCTTTCAGATTCTCAAGTAAATCTGGATATAACTTCAATCCCACATGGAAGTAGTCACATAGAACCGACTTGGTAATATCATCATGAGTTGGTCCCAGTCCACCAGTCAGGGTGATCACATCCGCTTGAGTAAAGGCCCAGTCCAACGAATCCTTTATATCCTGAGCAGTGTCACCGATAATTATTTTCTTGATGACAGGAATGCCAATTAGATCCAATTGCTTCGATATAAAGGCATTATTTGAATCCACGGTCTTGCCTGATAATAATTCATCACCAATAGATATTGTGATGGCATTCAGATGCTTCATATAAATGCTGCTGCCCCTTGAATAATAGCCAATGCCAGCAAACCAGCCAACACATCATCCATCATGACACCAATACCACGAGGTAACTGCTGAGATTTATCGATTATCCAGGGTTTCCAGATATCAAAAACTCTAAAAAGAATGAACGCAGCCAACCAGAAACCCCAATGTGCCGGGATGGCTAACACAGCTATCCATTGACCAACTAATTCGTCGATGACAATTTCTCCAGGATCTTCAACACCCAGAGATTCTCCCACCTTGTTTGAGGCAAATACACCCATCACAGTTATTATTGCAATGAGTCCCAATGTTATAAAAGGATTATCTGTAACCAGTGTACTCCAAAAATATGCAATGGGAAGGGTCACCAATGATCCATACGTACCAGGAGCACCGGGTATAAGACCTACATATCCAACTGAGGTAAAAGCGCGTAAAACTTGGATCATTCGCTTTCCGTAAATACGGAATTCAAGAAAGCGCGATTTATCCATAAATAATTGAAACCTGTAAAGGCGGTGACCAGACCAGTAAGTGTAAAAATAGTCTCTGTGACGAACCACTCTTCTACCCAGGCCACTATTATATCCAGAGATTCAAAATGCCCGAGAAGGATAAAGATCAAACCCACATACATGGAAATGTATTGAAAGACTGTTTTCAATTTGGCCATACGGCTGGTATTCATTGAAGCACCATTGGCCAACATAGCCCAGCGCAATAGCGTAACCATACCATCTCTCAGGATGATTACTGCAGTAATCCAGATTGGCATGACATCTAAAATATTTAGAGTAATGAAGGTACTATTTACCAAAATCTTGTCAGCGAGTGGATCCATAAATTTGCCAAACTCACTAACCACCTGGAGCTTCCGTGCAATTATTCCATCAAATAGGTCTGTGAGTGATGCGATGAGAAACAATACCAGAGCCAATGCGTGGAGAGCCAGGCCATCAAATCCTATGAGCAACCATACGATTAGGGGTGTAATTACGATTCGAAAAATAGTCAGGATATTTGGTAAATTATGTATCATGTTAATTCATGCCTGTCGTCCAGAGCTCTCCCTAAAGTTATACCATCAATATACTCAAGATCACCCCCGCTGGGAATTCCTCTTGCAAGGCGGGTCACTTTTATATCTTTTTCCTGTAACAGTCGAGCTAAATACAATGAAGTTGTCTCCCCTTCAACGCTGGGATTCATTGCTATCACTATCTCCGTGACATCTTCCAATCGTGTGAGCAGATTCCGAATATTCAACTGATCTGGACCCACACCTTCAAGGGGTGAAAGAACCCCACCCAATATGTGATACTTCCCACTGAAGCGACTTGTCTCTTCAATGGCAACGACATCCCTGGAATCTTCAACCACGCACAGGATGGATTCATCCCTGCGAGTATCAAGACAGACCGGGCATGGATCGGCTTCTGTAATCAGGTTGCAAATGGAGCATTGTCGCAATTTTTCAGTACTCTGGATGATGACATCTCCAAGCCGTTGAACATCTTCGGGATTCCATTCAATCAACTGAAAAGCCATTCTTTGTGCAGTTTTCTTGCCGATTCCAGGGAATCGTGAGAACTGTTCGGTAATGCGCTCCAGACTATCAGGAAGAATTTTCATCCAAGTCCGGGAATATTTAGTCCACCCATTCCACCCATCATACCACCAGTAACTTGTGACATTCTTGAGTTGGCAGCATCCTGGGCATTTGTCAGGGCTTGATTTACTGCAGCAAGCACAAGATCTTCAACCATATCAACATCATCTTCCAGTACATCTGGCTCGATTTTGATGGATAATATCTGCATCTTGGCATTGGCCTTCACGTTAACCATACCACCACCGGCAGATCCTTCTACCTCAATGGTAGCGAGCTCATTCTGAGCGATTTCCATATCTTTTTGCATTTTCTGGGCTTGCTTTAAAAGGTTGCCCATTCCGCCTTTTGGCATCATTGGAGTTTTCTCCTATAGGTGTTCAAATTCTACTCATCAATGATCTCACCATCAAATATATCCAGGAGATGTTGTGAGGTTGGATGAGCCAGAATTTCATCTTCTTTGCGTTGTTTTGGTTTACGACCATTTTCTTCTAATAGCAGAATAGTCATTTTTGTTCCAAATACTTCCGAGGCAATTTTGTGAATTTCCTCTGTATTCTTACTTAAGGTCTGAATATGATATTTTTGTTCTGGAGCAAATGAAACGGTGAGACAGCCCTTTTCAAACCCAGCTGGTGTCCCTTCACTCATAAATGCACTGGTGGATCTGCTAATCTTACCCAGACTTTCGATAAATTTTTCCCAGTGTGGTAAGAGTTTTTCAATAGTTATATCATGGAATTTATCATCGGCAGGTGGATTACTCTCAACTACCAGTACTTCCTCAACTTCAGGAACAGGCTCGGGAGTGGATTCGGGTACAATTTCTTCAACAACTTCCGGCTCTGGTGGAGGTACTGACTCGGATTTTTTGACCGCTTCCTCTACAGGCTCAGCTACCTCAGGTCTTTCAGTTGTGGGCTCGGGTTCAGGTTCAACTGCTTTAGGAGTCTCCGGAAGTGGCTCAGGATCAGGAACGGGAATCGGTTTCGGTTGAGGTGTTGACTTTTTTGAGGCTAAATCACCCTTGTCAGGTGATGGAGCTAAATTTGAAGGCGTAGCCTTTGGTATAACAGGTGCTGGGATGCTTTTCCCAGAAAGAATTGCATCCAAATCAAGTGCACGTGTACTTCTAGACAGCTTTAGCAACATGAGTTCAACAGAAACCAATTGGTTGCTTACAAAGCGTTGTTCCCTGATGGTTTCCAGAACAATATTTTGCATGCGTAGTAGATCACGTTCCTCAAGATATGCGGTTTGCTCCTCGAGTGCCTTTGCATCAGTATCTGAGACATCAAGATAATCTGTAATTCCAGCCACCTTCACAATGAGAAGATTTCTAATATGTTCACTGAGACCATGCAAGAATTCAGAAATGCTGATCCCTCTTGAAAAAAGCAAATTTGCTTGATTCATAAGGTTCTCAGCAGATTGACTGGCCACATTGTGCATTAATTCGAAATATATGGTGGCGTCCAGAACCCCCAATACTCTTCTCACAAGATCAATTGAAGCTTCATCTTCAGCAAATGCTGAAACCTGATCCAATAGACTCAAAGAATCTCGCAGACTTCCTGCTGCCTTACGGGCAATAAGCGCCAAACCTTCTTCGGAAATTGAAATGCCCTCTTTGTCACTGATCATTTTTAAACGCGCCACCATGGTTTCTGTGGAAATCATGCGAAAATCGTAGCGTTGACAGCGAGAAAGTATGGTGATAGGAACTTTTTGAGGTTCCGTAGTAGCAAAGATAAATAGGACTTGAGGTGGTGGTTCCTCCAAGGTTTTCAGAAGTGCATTGAAGGCTTCTTTGGTGAGCATGTGTACTTCATCGATGATGTAGACACGGTAATTTGAATTTGTAGGTGGATATTTAACCACCTCTCGCAGTTCCCTGATGGCATCAATACCACGAGTGGATGCTCCATCAACTTCCAGAACATCAAGACTCCGACCGCCGGTAATTTCAATGCAGTGGTTACATGTATTACAGGGATTCCCATCGTTGGGATTTTCACAATTGATGGCCTTGGCCAGAATTCGGGCACAGGTTGTTTTACCAACGCCCCTTGGACCAGTAAAAATATAACCATTGGCTAGTCTATGCCTGACAAGTGCATTTCTCAGTGTTCTGGAAACATGATCCTGACCTACGACATCCTCAAATGTCTGAGGACGATATTTTAGCGAGGAAACTATATATGCAGATTCTTGATCAGACACGATATTGGACTTTCCCGTTGGTTGACTAATAGCTGATCTCAAAGATGCGCGTGCCTCAGGCAATTCCGACACACGATTACAATGCTTACCGCTGCTTCCTTCCGGATCTGACGGGGTTCGGCTCGCTCTCATTGCAGGACCTGAAAGCACAACGCATCTTCAAGATCAGTCGATGTTTAAAACTCATAAAAAAAGCAGAATAATGTATCAATTATCAGGGGTGAAGGAAGTCTGATTTGATCTTATTATTCTATATTGAATACAGCTGGGGTGTTGAAATATTATTCCTGATTATGAAACCGATACCAAATCTGCTTTTGAGAAAAACCGCTCCAGCACTTTGATCATCATTTCATGATCTTTCGCGCCAGCTGTTTCTCGGATGGAGTGCATAGAAAGCATGGCATTGCCAACATCAACTACGGGTATACCCAATCCAGTTGCTGTTATGGGTCCAATGGTAGACCCACACGGCAAATCGGTTTTATGGACGTAGTGCTGGACTGGAACATCCACATCTTTACACAATTGTTCAAAGATTGCTGAGGTAAAGGCACTGGTTGCATAGCGATGATTTGCATTCACCTTTATTACTGGTCCCTGATTCATTTTTACTGCATGCTGGGGATCATGAAACTCAATATAATTGGGATGGATGGCATGAGCTCCATCGGCTGAAATACAGGCGCTATTGGCCAAGGTCCTTTGCGTCATATGATTGGAATCATCTGATCCTACTACCCTGGTGATAATATCGCGGATAAAACCTGAGGCGGCACCATTCTCAGTTGAGCTACCAATCTCCTCATTGTCAAACAGGGCAATCATAGCAGTTTGGGGAGCTGAGAATGCTGTTGAAGTCAGGGCCTGAATGGATGCGTGGCACATGGTGAGATTGTCGATTCTTCCACTCACGATGAATTCATCATTTAACCCACTTGTATTGGCGGATTGAGTATCATAGCATTCAAGTTGCCAACTGGCGATTTCATCTCGCGTCACTTTCAATTCATCAGCGATGAGACCTTCGATCAATTCTGCATCAATTGAGGGGCCATCTGTACTCTCAAGAGCCAGAATAGGTGGCATGTGGGTTTGCTTATTGAGCATCAAGCCTTTCTCATTCACTTCTCTATTGAGGTGAATTGCCAATTGAGGAATCCTCAGCAAAACTTTATTCGATTTAAATGGAACGACTTTAAGCTTACCAGCCTCTTTCAGTATAACCCGACCCGCCAGAGATAGATCACGATCTGTCCAACTTGCCAGAAGTGGTCCCCCGTAGACCTCAACTCCAAGTTGAACATATCCACTCTTAGAATATTGAGCCTTGGGTTTTAAATGAAGCCCGGGAGAATCGGTATGAGCTCCAACAAGACGTATACCTGATTTATCACCCCTACCCATTTGCCAGGCTGCCAGAGCTGATTGACTCCTGATTACATAGTACTTTTGATTGGGTTTTAAGTCCCACACATCCTGCTCATCCAATCGAATAAATCCATTTGATTTGAGGGTTGCTTCTGCTGTTATTACAGCATGGTAGGCGGTGACGCTTTGATTTAGATAACTAATTAATTCTGTAATTATAGATCCATTCATTGCTCTTCCTTTGACTAATCATTGTTTTCAACATAGTTCAACCCCGAAGGGGTAAAATTATTATTGTTCTAATTTTGAGCTATTATTGAACCCCGGAGGGGTGACATTCTTCTATCCACTGGAACAAATATTTATCATCATGTTCAATTTCATATTTCCTCAAAAACTCGTGATATTCTTCTCTAAATGAAGTTTTTGAGTGATGTTTTTCCTGATTGAGTACATATCCATACACGTGATTAAGTTGGGATTTACCATAGGAAAAGGCACCATATCCGGCTTGCCATGAAAATTTTCCTCTGGTAATTTTTTGACTATTTATGAAGTTTGTTGAGTTATTTTTCACATCCCGTACCAAATCTGATATAGCCATGGAAGGCTTCAATCCTATCAATATGTGAACATGGTCGGAAACACCGTTTACAATTATTGTTTTTTGACCTTTACCATTGATGATCCCAGCCATGTATTTAAACAATTCAGATCTCCAAGGTTTGTGAAGCATATTCTTTCGTCCGTTCACGGCGAAAACAATTTGAATATATAATTGCGAATAGGTACCAGCCACTTGCCTTACTATTTCATCCTTTCAGGATTATTTATACTTTGCGTCTAACAATGTTATTTAAATTTCATCCCTTTGGGATTACAGTACCCTACTTACCATACTTACCATCAGAAAAAGATATTTCAAAATCTTCGTTTAAAATATTTGCCGGGTAATTGTTGAACCAGACCTTTCATTTCTAGCTGTAGCAAGGTTCCCAGAAGTGCGAAGGTAGTTTGTCCAGCCAACATGGACAAATTATCAATATGAATTTCTTCTGAGTCTGAGAGGTGTTCAAGAAGTGCCTTCTCTCCAGGATCAGCTGCAATGAGGAGCTCCTGCTGACCCTGGGAGCTACCCATTTTAAACTTCTCCCCAAGTTCCTCTAGAATATCCGCTACATTCTCAACCAGCTTGGCTCCCTGTTTGATTAAAAGATTGGTTCCGCGACTCTGGCGGCTGTTCACTGGACCCGGCACAGAAAAGACCTCTCGGTTCTGGTCCAGTGCAAAATAGGCAGTAATTAATGAGCCACTGCGTTCTGCGGCTTCGACCACAATGGTCCCCATGCTGAGTCCAGAAATAATTCGATTCCGCCTAGGAAAATTTTGAGCGTCAGGTTTGCTACCCATGAGAAATTCTGAAATCAATAATCCTTTGTCTGATATCTCATCAAAAAGAGGGCGATTCTCGGCTGGATAAATTCTGTCAACACCATTTCCAAGCACAGCAATAGTTTGTCCACCAGCATTGAGACAAGCCTCATGTGTTAAGGTATCTACACCTTTTGCGGCACCTGAAACTACAGTCAACCCTCTTTGGGCGAGGTCCCTGCTGAATTCCTTGGTTATTTCCTTACCGTATCCGCTGGGGGTTCGGGTTCCAACCATCCCAAGGCTATCTGAACCCAGCAGCTCAATATTTCCCCTGCAAAACAGAGCTATGGGTGGATCATAGATTTGTTTCAATTGGTCGGGATAGGATTCATCCCAGAGCGTGACCATTTCAACCTGAAATTTTTCGATGAGCTTGGCTTGTCCGGCAATCAATTCCTCATCGGGATCACCTAATATGGATCTGGCAATTTTGTCTTTTATGCCAGGAATTCTTGTGAGCTCTTTGTAACCAACTGAAAAGATGTCTTTAAGAGAGCCAAATTCTGAAATTAGGTCTAAGGTTTTTCGGGGACCAACTCCAGGGATGCTGAGCATCCTGATGATATTAAATAGTTTATTATTCACTTATACTGGTTGAAAGGGCCTTGATCAAATCCTCAAGTCCCTCTCCTGAAACAGAGGAAATAGGAAATAGTTCGACGGGTTCGAAGGTTGCCATTTTAGGTACTCCGACAAAAGAGTCCATCTTGGTGATAGCCAGCATGCGTTTCCGCTGAATGAGTCCAGGACTGTATTTTTTTACCTCCTCGAAAAGGAGTCGATATGATTCTGCTGGATCTTCATCGTTGGCATCCACCAGAAACAACAACACGCTACAACGTTCGACATGCTTCAGGAACTGAATACCAAGGCCCTTGCCTTTGTGAGCACCTTCAATAAGTCCTGGAATATCGGCCATAACAAAGCTGGAATAAGCACCAGACTTCACAATGCCAAGATTTGGTGTTAATGTTGTAAAGGGATAATCTGCAATCTTTGGTTTGGCACGGGAGACTCTGGACAACAAAGTAGATTTGCCAGCATTGGGAAATCCAACCAGCCCCACATCAGCCAGGACCTTTAACTCTAGCTCCAGCTCACGATCCCGACCCTCACGACCATATTCAAATTCACGGGGAGCCTGGTGAGTTGGTGTGGCGAATTCGGCATTGCCTCTACCACCCCTGCCACCTTGTGCCACGACAATAGATTCACCATCAATTTGCAAATCGGCAACCACTTCGCCATTGTGTAGATCCTTGACAATGGTTCCAGCAGGAACTTTGACAGTAATGTCCTCCCCTTTTTTACCGTGACGGAGACTGCCCTCACCGTGTTTACCCCTGTTAGCTTTATATATCCGGTGGTAACGAATATCCTGAAGTGTGTGGAGTTGAGCGTCCACCTTGAGGATAATACTGCCGCCTCTTCCACCGTTCCCACCTGAAGGACCACCTTTAGGAACAAATTTTTCGCGGCGAAACGCAATAATGCCATCTCCCCCTTTACCTGGGATGACCTTAATCTTTACATAATCAACAAATCTCATCTATTATCCTAGCGGTAGCGTTGCGCCAGATCATCCATTCTTCTCTTCAAATAAGGAAGAAAAGCACGATCTTCAATTTCCATATCCTGAATGAGAACCTCTGCGACATCTTCATAATCAAGAGCACATAGAATTGAGACTTCACCATTTTTCTCCCAGCCATCAGTCACCTCCACATGATTCATGATTTGCTCAAGTGTTATGGGGAGTCCTGATAAGAGCTGGAATTCTTCCTTCTCCGAATATCTAATTTGTTTTTCTTCCCAATAGTCACGCAGGATGACTTCGATTTCACTCATCAACATGGTGTTCAACTCGGACTGGGCCTTTTGAACTGAGATGTCCATATCTAGAGAATGTTCTTCTGGCAAGTGAATGACTATGAATATGGTATCTCTGACTGCTCGGTGTGTGTCGACCCATTTCGGTGCTTTGCTGGTACCTGCACTGGGGAGAACATATTTTACTGATTCAGAAGCACATCCAACGATGAGTATCATCAACAGGGATAGCAGGAATGTCTTACTCTGGATTCTCATGCCTATGCCTCCAATTGTTGTTGAACAATTTCCGAGATGGCTCCTGAAGAAACCATTCGGTGTATCGCTTCGATATGGGCACTTAACGGACCATCTACCTCAAGATAAGGTACCTCGTTGCGTATCAGTTGATAAATGGCTTCACTGCATGGCGCTAAATGATACTGCGGATTTAAATCCCTGGCTTGAGCATCACACATGAGCTCGATGGCAATAATTCTTGAAGTATTGGATATAACCTGCTTGAGTTGATGTCCGGCATTCGGGGCCATACTCACATGATCTTCCTGGTTGGCTGAAGTGGGAATGGTATCTACGGAAGCAGGATGACTGAGTGATTTATTTTCACTGGCTAAAGCTGCGGCAGTGACATGGGCTATCATAAAACCAGAGTTCAAACCAGCCTCTTTCATGAGAAACATGGGCAAATTGCTCTGACTTGTTTCCTGAAAAGCAGCTATCCGCCGTTCACTCATTGCTGCCACATCTGAAAGAGCTATGGCAAGGTAATCCATGGTATGTGCAAGGGGAGCTGCATGAAAATTGCCCCCGGAGACAATGATATCCTCTTTAATTAATGTTACCGGATTATCAGTGGTGCTGTTGGTCTCCTGGGTCAGTATTCTTTCAGCATGAACAATGAGATCATACCAAGAGCCATGAACCTGAGGCATACAGCGCAGACTGTAGAAGTCCTGGACTCGGTCACAGTCAAGATGAGCATCCCGATACCCACTATCGGTCATCAAAGTATATAGTAATTCTCCGGCATAGGCCTGTCCCGGTTGATTGCGCGCTTCCTGAATCTCTTTCCTGAATGCAGTATCAGTACCAAGCATGACTTCGGTGCTAAAAGCTCCTGTGGCTGAGATGGTAAAGAATAAATCTTTGATTTTTTTCAATGATTCAATTGCAAAAGCAGTGCTCACCTGCGTCCCGTTAATAAGGGAAAGACCTTCTTTTTCTTTTAACTCCATAATTGAAAGACCGTGTTGTTTCAATATCTCTGAAGCGGATTTGATTGACCCGTCCGGCATGAGAAATTGACCTTCCCCTATGAGGGGCAATGCCAGATCAGCCAAGGGGGCCAGATCTCCGCTGGCTCCTACACTTCCTCTTTCCCGGATGGCCGGAGTAAGATTATTGTTGTACAAATCCATCAAAGCTTCAATAATCTCAAGTCTGATCCCGGAATACCCTCTAAGTAGGCTATTTATCTTCAGGAGCAGAATCAACTGCACTGTCTTGCGAGGAAGGTATCCACCGGTCCCGGCAGCATGACTCCTCAACAGATTAACCTGAAGTTGACGCAAATTATCGCTGGAGATTCTTTGATTTGCCAGTTTGCCAAATCCCGTATTCACACCATATACCGTTTTGCCAGTCTCCAGGACGTTTTCCACAACTTCTCGCGATTTCCGCACAAGTTGCTTCGATTCAATAGTAAGTGATAATTTTGTAGGAGATTCAAGTTCTTCAAAGATCCCCTCAAGCGTCAATGAGTTACCATCTAGAATCATATCCGTCTCACTTTAATTTGTGTTGGCATCTGGTATTCCATGTGATCGATACCAGGCGCGTATGGAATCAACCAGTTCTCTCTCTGAATTAGCTGGAACATGAGGTATAGGGGTAGAATTGCGAAAGCAGTCACCATAACGTTTGGTGAATATGCGTTCATCCAAAGAAAGAATAGCGCCAAAATCTGTGGTACTGCGGATGAGTCGCCCGACCCCCTGTTTGTATTTAATCGCTGCCTCAGGGACGCTGTAACCCATGAAATCATTCTCACCCGCGGCCTTCAGGGCATCGCTATTGGCTCGTACAATAGGATCAGAGGGCACAAGGAAAGGTAGTTTAGCAATTACCAGCAATTGAAGGGCATCACCGCGGATATCCACGCCCTGCCAGAAGCTGTCAGTGGCCAGAAGAATGCTGCCGGGATATTTTCTGAACTGATTAATCAAATCCATTCTGGAAACACGACTTGATTGCACCAGCAACCTACGGCCAGAGCCTTTAATGCGATCCTCCAGCTCTTCCTGCCAGTTTAAGAGCATGGTGTAGCTTGTGAATAAAATCATGGTTCCCACAGGATGTGTTTTCCAGATTTTTTCAAGGAGAAACAGCACCTCAATCGTGTAATTCTCAGCGTTTTGGGGTCCCATAAATGTGGGTACGAAAATTCTGGCCTGGTCCTCGTAATAGAATGGTGATGGATAAGTCATTTCTTTCAGTCGGGCATGACCCTTCAATCCCAGGCGTTGCTTAAGATAGTTAAAACTTCCATCGATATTAAGGGTTCCTGACGTAAAAATGGCACATGCCAGATCTTCATAGATACGATCCTGCATTTGCTTGCCGATCTCCAGGGGAACCTGGACAAATTTTACAGCCACCACCTCGCTTTTAGGCAGGATCTCAAACCAATAAATCAATTCGGGATTGTCAGCGGCAGCTTGTTTGTCCATTATTTCAAGGGTGTAGACCATCATCTCACGCCATGAGTGGAATCTTGAGCTTATCTCAGAGAGACCTGGCAATGATTCATCATCGAGATCATCCAGTGATTTTTCCACATCTCTGACCAGGTTGTTCAGTGAGGTTAAACTGGTAATGACTGTGTACCAGATTCCCCGGACAGGTGCAAAGGGATCCTTTTCTCCAGTATATAACTCTTTGTAAGTAAAAGTAGCCCGTTCGATATCACGCTGTCTGGTTGCTTTGAATTCAGTAAAGAATGCCAGCAGGGTTTTGTCAAATTCTTGTATGTCAGTTTCCAGTTGATCCAACTGAGCAGTAAGACCCGTTTTTTGCTTCTCATCAACGGGAACTAAAAGATGCCTCAGTTCAATGGACATACCACTTTTATTGCGTCCTTTATAGAACAACTGATCCATCTGGATTCGGAGACTTTTGTATGAGAACTCTGCTGCGAAAAATTGATAGGCTGTTTTCTCAAGCAGATGGGCTTCATCTACAATAAGTCGTTGATAGCTGGGCAAAATGGCATGATCAGCAGCGGCATCAGCCAATAGGAGCGAATGATTGACCACAACGATATCTGCCTTGGCAGATTCCTGACGTAATTTGCCGAGATAACAGAAATCATTATGTGAGCATACATTGGTGGTACAAAAGCCGGGTTCGCTATTCAGCTTAGACCAGACCAGTGCATTTCCAACGGTATGAAACCCATTGTGCTCGTCGATATCGCCGGTAGGTGTCTCATGAGCCCAGACCACAAGAGTTTGGAGTGCTTCTTTCTCACGACGACTGAATCGCCAACTCACATCGCGAATGCCCCGTTGCCATTTGGTTTTGCAGATGTAATTATTCCGTCCCTTGAGGAGTAAGGCCCGGACTGGTAATCCAAGCTTCTCTTGAATAAAGGGTATTTCCTTATGGAATAGCTGATCCTGTAAATTCTTGGTGTTACAACTGATAAGAATAGGCTCATCTTCTTTGAGCTCATGTCGCGTCAGTACAGCGGGAATGGTATAGGCCAGACTCTTCCCCACACCCGTGCCTGCCTCACCCATAAGAAACTCATCATTGCGCATGGCATACTGAATATCATGGGCGAGAGTAACCTGAGTTTCCCGTGGTTCATATCCATCAAGATGTTCTGACAGGAGACCCTCATCGGAAAATATTTGATCAAGATCGGGATAGCCACCCTCGACGGTAGAATGACGAATATTCGGTTTCTGAGGTAAAGGAATTTTGGGATATTCATCCAATTCTTCCAGAGCTCGACCAGTAGCTGTCCAGTCCAATATGGACTTATATAAATCTTCGTTGGGCAAATCAGTGCCATGGAGAACATCCACGATGGTCTTAATCACATCGGGTGAGAGTCGTTTCATTTCGGAAATCAGAATGAGCAGAATTTCTGCCACCATGTCGGCGTCATAGTCAGCACGATGAGCACCTTCTTTTGACAGGCCGTAAAATTCAGCTGCTGTCCCCAGTTTGTGGTTAATCATATCGTATCTGAGAGTTCGGACCAGACTTAAAGTATCTATGCGCTGATTCTTGAGAGGTATGCCATCTATGGCTTCGCGTTTGACATTTAAAAAATTGTGATCGAAGTAGATATTATGAGCTACCAGAGGATGGTTCCCCAGGAAATCGTAAAGGTCATCCACCACTTCTTCAAAAGTGGGAGCATCAGCCACCATTTCATTGGTGATACCGGTGAGCTTGGTGATGAATTTAGGAATTCTCACAGGGGGTTTAATAAACTGTTGATATCGTTCTGTGGCAACGCCATTAACAACTTTGACTGCTCCAAATTCAATGACGAAATCTACCTTGGGGTCAAGGCCCGTAGTTTCTAGGTCAAAGGAAACAAAGGTACCAAGACCAATTCCCTGTAAATAGTCTGAAAAACTCATGCGAGCCAACCCGCTATCGTGATTGTGTATGTTTTGATCAAATCTTCCTGTGCTTTCTAATATCGATGGATCAAACGCCGGCAAAGGCGCGGGTCACATCAATCAGTATGGATGGTTTTTGTCGTGCAACTGCTGTGAAAATCTTCATAAGTGAGAGTTCATCAGGGGGTATCTTTGCCAGACGGTGGGCCATCTTATTCAATTTTTCATCAGTGATCTCAAAAATGGCATCGGCGACGCGATGAAGTCCATCGTGTGTTTTCCCCTCGGCTTTTTGCCATCTCGCAGGGTAATCCTTAAAGCCCTTGGATGTTAGATCTCCAGTCTGAAGTGCTGCTGCAGCAACCTCTCCAGCGATTCGACCCCCAACCATTCCTGTGATAATACCACCTCCAGTCACGGGATTTACCATTCTGGCTGCGTCCCCAGTCAGCATGATACCTTCTTTGGTGATAGTTTTCAATGTTTTGGCGATGGGAATACCACCGCAAACGCTGGTCAAAATACTAGCTTTGGGGAAATGATCTTTTAAGAATTTGTGGGTGAGATCATGGGCACTAAAATCTTTTGCTACCTTTCCATTCACTCCCAATCCAATATTGGCCATGCCATTACCCTTGGGAAATATCCAGAGATACCCACCTGGCGCCCAGTTAGATCCTATAAAGAAATCAATCAACTCCTGATCAATATCAACATTTCCGACAGTCGCCTGATAGCCGGAGTCCATATCTCTGAGCTTAGTGGCTGTGCGCATCCCAGCCATTCGTCCGACTCTTGATTCAACACCGTCGGCGGCAATGACAATCTTGGCCGATAATTCCCGATTCTCCCCCATGTATTGGTATTTGACACCTTTCACGACATCGTCTTCCACCATAAGGCCATCCACATAAGCTCGAGTCTGTATCTCCGCACCGGCACGACCTGCGCGGTTAGCGAGAGCATAATCGAACAATCTTCGATGGAGGACATATCCGGCATCCTTCATCCCAAAATCCACCTTGGTATTGTCGGGAGAGCGCATACGTACCTTGGAGATAGTAGCAGCAATCCATTGTGGATCTGGTTCAATAAATTGTTTTAATCCAGAAGCTCCCACACCTTCACCACAACGCACGGGGTATCCAATATCTCTATCTTTTTCTAGCAGAAGGGTCTTTGCCCCTCCCTTTGCTGCGGCTTCGGCAGCCATGGATCCTGCAGGTCCCCCTCCAACCACAATGACATCAAAATCAGTCATGCTTTACCTCCTCCTTTTTCTCATCGGAAGAGAGCACATCTATGGGACACACCCAAATACAGATATCACAGTCGATACAGGTGTCATGAATGATTGATATATCAGCTTCGCGCAACTCAATGGCATCAACAGGACAGACTGCCACGCAGGTACCACAAAAGTCACATCGATTATCTTTTACAAGGATCATATATAAACCCCTTTTATAAATTCTCCATCACTTCTGAGGATTTTCCTTTCCACCAGAGATGATCGATTCAGAATTAACCTGTTAAAATAGGAATCAAAGGTGCATTCTAAATGATTAAATGCACTGGAATTTCCGGAGATGGGCGCATCAGTTTCTCCTCGCCCATCCGGGATATTTTATTACGAATAGTTTACACTAAACCCAAACTGCTTAAAAGAACCAAAGTGATGAGCACGGGAGCCACAAATCGCAGGAAGACGAACCATACACTTTCAAACCATGGATAGGTTTCAAACAATTGTTCTGCACCCTCCTTCACTGCCGTCATGACAGAAGTCCGTGTCCACACCCATCCCACGAAAATAGCTATCATCAAGCCACCAAAGGGCAACAGCACATTGGAAGCAATAAAGTCAACAATATCAAAAAATGTTTTTCCAAACAGCGTCACATCTGACATGAGGTTAAAGGATAGAGCTGAAGGGATTCCCAATAGATAAATCGATCCACCAAAAATCAACACCGCCCCTTTGCGATTCCAGCCCTTCTCATCTACAAAATAGGCCACAACCACTTCCAGAAGTGAAATGGCCGACGTAAGCGCTGCGATTGCCAACAACAAGAAAAAGAGAAACGAGAAATATACACCACCTGTCATACTGGAAAAAACCGCAGGTAGAGTTTGAAAAATTAATCCCGGACCTGCAGCTGGATTCAGACCTGAAGCAAATACAGCAGTGAATATGGCGACACCGGCCATGATGGCGATAATGGTGTCCAGAAAGACAATCTGGGCTGAAGCTGTTATGACGCTGTCCTTTTTGGACATATAGCTACCATAGGTCATCATTGCGCCCATACCAAGACTGAGGGTAAAAAATGCATGCCCCAGTGCGATGAGAATGGATTGACCATTTATTTTTGCCCAATCAGGTACCAATAGAAAGGCTAAGCCCTTGTCAGCACCAGGTAGGGTCATCCCGCGAATCATGAGAATAACCAGAATAGAGAGTAAAATTGGCATCATAATCTTGCTGGATTTCTCTATGCCACCCTGGACTCCTCTGACCACAATGAACATAGTCAACCCAAAGAATAACGTATGATACCCTAAGGTCCACGTTGCGTTGCCTGAAAGGGCTCCAAACAACACTCCAGCCTCTTCAGGTGAATGAAAATTGGAAAGCGAACCGCGCAGGGTTTCAACCACATATCCAATAGTCCAGCCACCGATGACACTATAAAATGATAAGATCATAAAACCAGCAAGCACACCCAGGAAACCTACTGATAACCACATTTTAGATGGCGTGAGAGCAGCAAAAGCACCTACAGGATTGCGTTGAGTCGTTCTTCCAATGAGTACTTCGGCAATGAGCACTGGAAAACCTATGATGCCTATACAGATCAGATAGACAAAGATGAAGGCAGCGCCACCGTTTTCTCCAGCGATATATGGGAACTTCCAGATATTTCCCAGTCCAACTGCAGAACCTGCAGCAGCCAGTATGAAACCAAATTTCGATCCCCACGATTCTCTAGTCTGTGTCATCTATTGATCCTGCCTTTTTTGGTTTAATCATGTTTTCATCTTTTATCTCTTGGGCACCTTCAATTTCGTACTTGCCAAAATCCCAGAGCTGGGCATCGACATAAGCATCAATAATATTCAATGTCCATACTAAAGACATCATCCAGACCTTATCGTTCCTGGTTCTATGGAGTGATTCGCTGGATAGATCATCTTGATAATCCTGCTGAGCAACTGTATATCCATAGCCATAATAAGCAAAGGCACCTGCAAACAAAATAGCTTTCAAAGGGCGGCGATTATAGAGCTGACCACCCCCTGGAATGACTGAGAATAAGAGCGCTTTACCTGGGCTTTTCACATTGGTTGAGTCAACCTGCCCCTGAATATGAGATTGGCCATTCAACATTCCCAATGCCAGAACTAAAAGAATTAATTGTTTCAAAAAATGATTCATTTTCTCTATTTATAAGCAACCATCTCTATTTCGACATCAGTCCCTAGTGGTAATCCAGCTACCTGAACAGCGGCTCTGGCTGGTGCGTCATCACCTGGAAAGAATTCACCATATATGCGATTAAGCTCTGCATATTGTCCCAGATCCGTAACATAAATATTAGTTTTAACCACTTTGGAAAAATCGCTGCCAGCAGCTTCCAGGATAGCCTTGAGGTTATTCATAACCTGATACACACGGTCAGAAAATGAAGTCTCAACCAGTTTCCCTGTTGCCGGATCCAATGGAATCTGGCCTGCAGTGTAAATCAATCCATTAATCTCAACAGCCTGATTATATGGCCCTATGGCAGCTGGAGCCGCATCTGTGTGAATTATATTTTTCATGATAACATCCTATTATATTGTTGTTACTCAGTCAGTTACAAGATAATGGTAAAGCATTCTGGCTACCTAATTGGCTTATAATATAAGTAAGCACTTGCTTTAGTCATTGTCAACTTCTCCCTTAGGGTAACAGCGAGAGTCTAAGCATGGCGATTAATCTAAGGGTAGAGCGAAATCATTTCGTCAAAAGACTGACGTTTACGCAGGAGTTGTGTTGCTCCTGATAACCGAACCATTATTTCGGGTGATAAGGGTCGCATATTGTATGTAGATCCCATGGAACTGGCGTAAGCACCAGCTGACCCAATAATTATGAGATCATCTTTCTCAAACTCAGGTATTTCTCGGTTTCTCGCTAAAGCATCAGAACTTTCACAAACTGGTCCAACAACATCTCCCATCAGCATGGGGCGATCTTCCAGGTGTGAATAAACCGCATGGTAGGCGCCATACAAGGCTGGACGGATCAGATCCGTCGTGGCACCATCGATGATGACAAAATGATGTCCACCATTTTCCTTGTTTCCCAGGACACGGGCTAACAGGAGACCAGCATTAGCTACCAGAACCCGCCCAGGTTGAATATGAAGCTGGTATTCACCTAATTTCTCCAGGGCTAGATCTGCAATCGATTCAAGAAAGGGCGTGGTTTCTAGGATATCCTCGAATGGATCCTCATAGTTTACGCCAAAACCACCACCTAGGTCGATATGTGAGAATTCAACACCTTCTGCGCGTAGTGAGGATGTGAATTGTTGTAGATAGTCAATGAGATCAAAAAACGGTTGTGGTTGAACGATTTGCGAGCCGATGTGACAATGAATGCCATCAAACTCTATATGGGGATATGATTCTGCATGGGTAAGGATATGCCTTACCTTTTCAGGGCTCATCCCAAATTTATTCTGTTTTAATCCAGTTGAGATATGGGGATGGGTCTGTGGATCGATATCAGGATTCAAGCGGAGCAGGACCGCTGCTTTTTTGCCAACTATTTTGGCTCGTGTCTCAAGCAACTCCAACTCAAAGCGACTTTCCACATTAAAATGATCAATATCAAATTTCAGCGCCATATCCAATTCGTCCATGGTCTTGCCTACACCGGCAAAATTGATCTCCGAACCTTCAAAGCCACAGTGCTGTGCCATCTTGAATTCGCCTTCAGAGACGATGTCTACACCCATTCCGTATTCTTTAAAAAGGTTTAGGATGTTGGGATTGGAATTGGCTTTCATGGCGTAGGAAACCTTAAATCCACGATCAATAAATAGCTTTTTTAGCACCTCGGCATTGCGTCTGAGGATTTGTTCTGAATAGATGTACCCAGGGGTTCCGTATTTCTCAGCAAGGTCAGCCAAATCAACTCCATCACAGTGGAGCCGTTTATTTATGTAGTTGAAGGCCATTCTACCAGCGAACGTTCAAATTGCGGTTGGCATAGGTTTCATCGACCTTCCCAATAGGTGTGGAATGTGGTGCGGATTGTACCATTTCAGGATTTGTTTCCACTTCTTCAGCAATTTGTTTCATGACTGAGATAAATCGATCCATAGTTTCCTTATTCTCACTCTCAGTGGGTTCAATCATGAGGGCTTCTTTCACAATGAGGGGGAAATACATGGTTGGTGAGTGAAATCCAAAGTCCAGAAGACGTTTGGCTATATGGAGGGCGTTGGTCCCCTTTTCCTTCTGTGCTTGAGCAGAGAGAACAAATTCATGGAGGCAGGTTCTATCGTAGGCCAGCTCAAAAACATCTTTCAGTTTGTGCATCATGTAGTTGGCGTTGGAAATGGCAATTTCTGAAATATTCTTTAGACCATCTGGACCCAACATTCTGATATAGGTCCAGGCACGCAGTAAGATGCCAAAATTTCCATAGAACCCATGTACTCGCCCAATACTCTGTTCATAGCCATATTCTAAATGATATTTATCCTCATGCAGCTCAACACGGGGTCTGGGGAGATAGGCTGCAAGTTTATCAGTTACACCAATGGGACCAGCTCCGGGACCACCACCTCCGTGGGGAGTTGAAAAAGTTTTGTGAAGATTCAGATGGGTGATATCAAATCCCAGGTCTGCCGGGCGTGTGATACCCAGAAGGGCATTCATATTGGCCCCATCCATGTACATGATACCATCCACAGCATGAATGAGCTCTGAAATTTTGCTAATGTTTTCCTCAAATAGTCCCAGAGTATTGGGATTGGTCAGCATAAATCCGGCGACACGATCATTAATTTTGGATTCGAAATCTTCCAGATCTACCAGCCCCTTTGAGTTACTCTTAATCTCAACGACCTTATACCCGGCCATGGCAACAGAAGCTGGATTGGTACCGTGGGCTGCTGATGGAATGAGGATGACATCTTTGTCATTTCCTCGCAATTCATGATATTTCCGCATAAGCAGTACACCCACCAGTTCACCCTGTGATCCAGCGGCGGGTTGGAGTGTAAATGCCGTCATACCCGTGATAGCACATAACTGCTGTTCCAACTCATGGTAGACCCCAAGTAAGCCCTGACTCAATTCTTCGGGTTGATAGGGATGAACTTCTGCCAGAACTGAGGCGGTCCAATCATTAATTTTGGGGTTGTATTTCATTGTACAGGAACCAAGAGGATAGAGATCTTTGTCCACATGATGATTCTTGGTTGAAATACCAATATAATGGCGAACCAGTTCTGGTTCAGAAACTTCTGGAAGGCGTGGAGCGTTTGCTCTTAGGTACTTTGAGGGAATGAGATCACTTATGACTTTTTCTGGCACATCTAAAGCTGGGATGGATGTAGCAACCTGTCCAGTCGTGGATTTTTCAATGATTAATTGAGCTTTTTTCATCCCAAACGTTCTCCTATCAATTCAAACACACCTGCAATTACTGAATTTAGTGCAGTGGCATCCTTACCACCAGCCGTGGCCATTTGTGGTTTTCCACCACCGCCACCACCCAACTTCTGGCCCAGTTCACGTACGATGTCTCCAGCCTTCAATTTATGTTGCGCAATCACATCATCAGAAACAACACAGACCACATAAGGTGATCCATCAATGACCGTGCCTAACACTCCCAAACCACTTTTCATTTGTCGAATGAGCTCTGAGCCAAGATCCTTAAGTGCCTCTGTGTCAGATACTTCCACTACCTCACTTAATACGTTCACCCCTCCGATGGATTGTGAATTTCCAAGAATATCAGTGAGAACAGAAGCAGCCTGATCAAAGGACAAAACTTTGACCTGTTTTTCCAATGCTTTCTTTTCATCCATCAAATGTTGAGTCTTTTCAGCTAAATCTTCAACATCTGAGGTGAGTAAATGACGGAGATGATTAATGGCTGATCTTTCCACCCGGGCATTTTCTTCAGCGATTTTTCCTGTAACTGCTTCAATTCTGCGGACTCCTGCTGCAATGGCAGCTTCAAATTCGATACGGAAAAACCCGATATCCCCTGTAGCCTGTACATGGACACCACCACACAGTTCATGACTGTATTCACCAAACTTGACAGTGCGGACCTCATCACCATATTTCTCACCAAAGAAGGCCAGAGCACCTTCAGTCCTGGCATCGTCAAAACTCATATTGCGAATGCTGGCAGGGTTATTCTTTCTGATTTCAGCATTCACCAGTCGTTCGGCTTTGTTAATTTCTTCTGTCGTCATTTTTTCAAAATGGTTAAAGTCAAATCGTAGATGCTTATCATCCACCAGAGAACCAGCTTGTTTGACATGGTCACCGAGAATTTTTCTCAGGGCAGCATTTAATAAATGGGTAGCAGAGTGATTTCGGATAATATCGCCACGTCGCGTTGAGTCGATTATGGCAATCACAGAATCTGTATTGAATTCACCTGAAACCAGGTTTGTCACATGGACTATGGCATCACCCTCACGGCGAGTATCCAGAACCTCTAATTCCATATTTGCATTATAGATACGGCCTGTATCACCTACCTGACCACCGCTTTCTGCGTAAAAGGGTGTCTGAGTCAAGACGATATAAATTTCTTTATCGGACTTCATGACCTGGGCAATGGTGGTATCCAATTTTGGATGGGTATATCCCAGGAATTCTGAATGCTCCCCAGCCCTCACAAATTCCCAATCACTACCCTGGGTATGGGTTTGCTTGAGTTGCGTGGCCTGACGTGCTTTGTCTCGTTGAGAACTCATCAAGGCTTCGAATGATTCTAGATCAACACTAAAGCCTTCTTCATCAGCCATGAGACTGGTCAGATCTACAGGAAATCCAAAGGTATCATAGAGTTTGAAGACATTTTCACCAGTAAGTGTGGTCTGACCGGCTGATTTTGCATCTTTTACCATACCAGCAAAAATCTGTAATCCCCTTCCCAGAGTCTGACTAAAGGAATCTTCCTCAGATTTGATAACTTTCTGTATATAGGCGACGCGTTCGTGGAGCTCTGGATATGCATCACCCATGACAGCCACCACAGTTGGAACAAGTTTATAGAGGAAGGCATCATCCATACCCAAATTTCGTCCATATCGGGCTGCTCTGCGCAATATGCGACGCAAGACATACCCACGACCATCATTGGAGGGCAGAGCGCCATCAGAGATGGAAAAAGTCAACATTCGAATATGATCAGCAATGACACGATGAGCCATACCCTGTTCATCACTTTTGTAGGCAATCTCAGAGAGACTGGATATTTCATCAAGAATGGGAGTAAATAAGTCTGTGTCGTAGTTACTATCCTTCCCCTGAAGGTATGCAACCACCCGCTCAAGTCCTGCTCCGGTATCGACATGCTTATTTGGCAATTCTGTCAATTCACCTGCCTGATCTCGAAAATATTGAATAAACACCAGATTCCACAGCTCCATGAAGCGAGGATTGTCAGTATTCACCCCTAATTCGGGATGAGAGCCATGGATGGCAGGGTCCCCACCAATATCCACATGAATTTCAGAACAAGGACCACAAGGACCGGTTTCCCCCATTTCCCAGAAATTGTCTTTGTTGCCAAAGCGCAATATATGGTCTCGAGGAATATCTGTTAGAGTTTCCCATAGTTCGAATGCTTCATCATCATCTTTATATACTGTAGCATACAGCTTATCTGTAGGAATCTTCCAAACTTCTGTGAACAATTCCCAGGCCCATTGAATGGCTTCTGATTTGTAATAATCGCCAAAACTCCAATTCCCCAGCATTTCAAAAAAAGTATGGTGATAGGTGTCAAGACCCACTTCTTCCAGGTCATTGTGTTTACCACTGACCCGGATACATTTTTGAGAATTTACTGCTCGGGAGTGTTCTGCTATTTCTGTCTCCAGAAAGATGCCTTTAAACTGATTCATTCCCGCATTGGTAAATAGCAAAGTGGGATCATCAAAAGGAACCACACCTGCACTACGTATGAATTTATGATTTTTATCCTGAAAGAACTGTATAAACTGATTACGAATTTCTTGTGATGTCATTGTGCCTCAATGAGTTAGCAATACTACTTAAATAATGATTAAATACTTCGCAAAGAACGCGTTATTATAGTTAGCAACACCTCAATATGGAAGTATGGAAATTCATATTATGTAGAAATTCATTTCATGGGGGTATGCTTCAGACCGTCATCCCGAGCGGAGTCGAGGGATACTACCCCTGGTATATCGGATCGATGTCCCTCGACTCCGCTCGGGATGACGGTGGATAGTTTCTTTGATAAAAAAAAGCACCACCAAGGGCAGTGCTTTGTAAGAGATTATGTGAGCAGGAACTAGTCAATGAGTCTAAACATCCTGCTTGGGCGTATTTTGAAGATACGCTTTAATAAATTTGGCTCGGTTTGCTCCCAACTGAGATAGGTTATAATTGCTTCCCCGATAATATTCGATTCTGGTACCAGCCCCCAATAGCGACTATCATGGGAATTATCGCGATTGTCACCCATCATGAAATAGTGATTCTGTTCGCAAATATAGGAATCAACTGACTCCCCATCAACTTTCAAGCGTCCTGAAATGCCCGGAGTCACCTCGTGCCCTTCCAGGGAGATCACATTCACGGCATGATTGAGGTTCAACTCACTAAAGATTAGCGTATCCCCTGCTGCAGGGATATGAAGGGGGCCAAAATAATCACGATTTCCTATTCCCGGCGGGAAAATCATCCGCTCAGCATACTCGTCATCATATACATTCAACTTGGAAGCACGTCCATGTTCTGGCAGATCAAACTGCACGCCATCCACGAAAACATCTTTCTCAATAATTTCCAGAGATTGGCCAGGTCCAGCAATACACCGCTTGATATAGTTCAAGCTGGGGTCATGGGGACCAATTTGTAGCCCCGGCCATTTGTCATTGGGATAGCGAAAAATAACAACATCACCGGTTTTTGGTTCTTCAAATCCAGGAAGACGATAGTAGGGTACAGAAAATCCAAAATTTGTCCAGGGTATACCGATCCAATCGGGCGTCCTGATACCATAGATGAATTTGTTACCGAGAATGAAGTCACCAATTTTGATGGTGGTTTCCATGGATCCAGTAGGCACATTGTAGGCTTCGATGACTGTAGCCCTGAGGATCAGCACCGAAACAATAATATGCATGAGCCCCCGAAAAGCACTGCTATTTCTGGATCGTTTGGCTTGTTTTTCTTTTTCACTCAAAATTCGATCTCCTGATCTTCGCTGCGTGCCATGTTAATGCGACGACTCTCTTTCAACGGTATATATTTTAAAAAGTTCAGATTTTTTTGTCCAAATAGGATGATCTAGTATGCTGCTCCATGTGAAGCAGTTTTCAGATCTGGTGCGCCAATCCAGCCCCCAAATATTTTATCACGAGAAATAGCATTCACCTCGCCATAACCATAGCGTGGGACCAATTCATAGCCCATGGCTTCAAGAAGTACCCTGGTATCGGGACTGATGGCTCCAGGACCATAGTGGATAACATCTGGACGCCATTGATGATGAAATCTGGGGACATTGACAGCATCATGTACAGGCATCCCAAAATCTACTATATTGTGGATGACCTGTAAAACAGTAGTAATGATAGTTGATCCACCTGGCGCACCTACTACGAGAACTACCTTGCCATCTTGAGCCAGAATGGTAGGAGTCATACTTGAAAGCATACGTTTTTTTGGCTCAATGGCATTGGCCTCGTTCCCAATAAGTCCAAATGAATTGGGTTCACCAGGTTTTGAGCTGAAGTCATCCATTTCGTTGTTCAAAAGGAAGCCAAAGCCTTCTACCGTTACATAGGATCCGAAAGACCAATTTAAGGTGGTGGTAACACTGACTGCATTCCCCCATTTATCCATCACAGAAAAATGAGTGGTCTCTTCGCTTTCATGACCGGCCAGTTCTATACTTGCTAAGTCCTTGTCATTCAATGGATAAATAGAATCACTTGGCGTTACTGAAAGACTATCATAATCTGCCATACGCAGGGATGCGTACTCCTTTGAAAGCAGCTTTTCCTGAGGAACTTCAAAATAATCTGAGTCACCAAGCCATACACTCCTATCAGCATAAGCTCGCTTCTCTACCTCACTCAACATCTGAATATGCTGAGCAGAATGCCAGCCCACTGAATCAAAGACCATAGGCTCCATCATATTGAGCATGGAAATAAGTGCAATGCCCCCTGAACTGGGTGGTGGCATAGAGATGACTTCCAGACCGCGATAGTTACCCACAACGGGCTCCCGCATTTTAGCTTTGTAATTGGTGAGATCTTGAGCTGTGATCTTACCCCCATATTTTGAACTACTTTTCACCAAGGCTTCGGCGACTAGCCCAGTGTAGAAACCAGCATTACCCTTTTTCTGAATCAGTTTTAAGGTTTTCGCCAGATCGGGTTGTTTGAAGGTTTCTCCAGGCATATAAATCTCACCCTCTCTGCAAAATACCCGTCTGGTTTCATCAAAACCTTCAGCTGCTTTATTTAACCAGCCAAAGGAATAAGCCAGATCGTAGGGAATGGTAAAACCCTTTTGTGCCAGTTTGATGGCGGGTTTCATCACTTTTTTACGAGACATCGAGCCATATTTGTCCAGAGCAAGCTGTAAACCGGCCACCGTTCCAGGAACACCTGCTGCCAGGCCACCACGAACACTCAATTGTGGAACCACTTTCCCACTATCATCCAGAAACATGTCCCTATGAGCCTGTCCTGGAGCCATTTCGCGATAGTCAATGGCAACTTTTTGACCATCAGCCATGTGGATGAGCATAAAACCCCCGCCACCAATATTGCCTGCCTGAGGATGAGTGACTGCCAGAGCATAACTGACTGCCACGGCAGCATCCACTGCGTTGCCACCCTTTTTGAGGATTTCAATACCAGCTTCACAGGCTTCAAGATCATGGGCCACAACCACCCCATTCTCTCCGTAGATGCTGGGCTGGGTCGCCAATGCAGCACCACAAAGGATCAGGGATAAGCAGAGAGTAGATATAATTTTCATTTGATGATTCCTTAAAGGGGTAAAAATGCTTCGGTGTAGTGATTTATTTGTGGTTTGGGTTCTGAGAAATTTACAGTGATGATGTCAAATCTACATTCGGGTTGATCGACCTCGTGCTTCTCCAGATACAGTTCAGCAATTCTGGCAATTTGCTTCTGTTTTCCAGGAGTCACACGTTCAAGGGCCATGGTGTCATCCGATTCTCCTGCAAAACTCTTCACTTCAACAAAGATGACTTCATCGGCTTTTATAGCAATCAGGTCTATCTCGCCGTCTCGACCAGCATGGTAGCTATGTTCCAGAAGATGGTATCCATTGCGTATCAAAAACATCCCTGCAATGATCTCCCCCATGCGTCCGTATGAGGATTCCTGATTAAAATATTGGTAATTTTTATTGGGACAGGAATTAACAGGCCGAAAACTGCGACGGTGTACAGGCGTTCGTCCATGTTCTCTCAGGGTTTCCATATGCGCTTTGGACCCATATCCTTTATGAGACTTAAAACTGTAATGGGGAAATAATTTATCATAGGAGATCATCATGGCATCTCGAGTGGTCTTGGCAATGATGCTGGCCGCGCTTATTTCTGGCACCAGATCATCTCCACCAATAATGCATTCCTGGGCATGTGGCAGTCCAGGGATTTTATGATTGCCATCTACCTGCACTTGTGTGAATTCACAATTCAGCTTTGAGATAGCCTGCCGCATGGCTTCAAAGGTAGCCTGAAGAATGTTATTCCGATCTATATCCTGTTCATGAACAATACCTACACCGATGGCCAGAGCTTTTGACCGAATCGCCTTGGCCAGAATGTTTCGTCGCTTTTCACTGAGTTTTTTGGAATCTCTTAATCCTTCAGGAATATCTAAAGGATTCAGGACTACTGCAGATGCCACCACAGGCCCAGCTAAAGGCCCCCGACCGGCTTCGTCCACACCTGCTATGACTTTGGGATTCAACTCTCTTCAGCTTCCATTTGCGCTCAATATAGGTGATACAGGCATGGAGGGAAGGGATTTGAGTTTCGCGATAGATTGTTTGTGTGTCCTGTGGTGTCGCATCGCGATGCGACAATACCAGGTACCAACAATCTGCATTTCAGGACAAAAAAAAAGCACCACGATAAATTGGTGCTTTTTAGGAGGTTTCTATGTAAAACTTAAGCGGTGACGGGTGCTACTCCCAGAACATCCTGGAATGCCTGAACAAATTGTTCTTTTGGAAGGGCGCCTGCGGCCATCTGTGGTTTTTCACCCACGGGGACAAACAGCAGTGATGGAATACTGCGGATACCAAAGACACCAGCAAGTTCCTGCTCGGTTTCTGTATCTACTTTATAAACTTTCACTTTGCCTTCATACTCGTTTGATAGCTCTTCAAGTACTGGAGCTACAGCTTTACAAGGTCCACACCATTCAGCCCAGAAATCGATAATACAGGGTGTATCACCTTTATACTTCCATTCTTCCTCTTTTTCGTAATCAAAAACTTTATCAAGGAAATCTTGTTTTGTCAAATTTTCAGTCATTTTTTCTCCCATTCATAATACCTGCACAAGTATCGTGTTTAATATATTTCGTTGTCAAATTTCTTTTGCTCACAGGTCTTTGAGGCGGAGAAGGGATGTTGGTTACAAAATGAGTTAGAAGTTGGAAGTTAGGCGTTAGGGGTTCTGTCACCCTGAGGTGTCACACTGAGCTTGTCGAAGTGCTCTCGAAGGGTGGAGTTCTATGAATTGTTTGAGAGGAAGTCCTCGTCTGAGATACAAGTGATTCCAGCAACCTTCAAGTGTTGGGTGAAAACACCATCACCATCAATCAAGGTTTTTGAAAAGGAACCGTCATAGATCTTACCACAACCACAGGCCGGGCTGCGGCTTTTAAGAATGGCTTGACCAACATGCACAGAAACAGCTTTGGCAGTACACCGAGATGCACCTTTCTGAAATGCTTCGGAAACATCCTCACCGTTTTCCCTAAACACCCCCGCTCCTTTTATTTCAGCCGGTGGACGAGGGATGGGCAAGCCACCCTCAACCTCTGGGCAAACTGGAAGAAGCGTCTTATCTTTTAGAAGGTCAAGTAATTCCGAATTATGCTTCCCCTGACCATCGAAGCGACAGGTTTCGCCCATAAGACATGCGGATATGATAATCGGTGGTTGTTGCAACTGGATCAGTCCCAGAATTTGTATTTATGGAGCTTCTCTGTGGTGTCATCTATGATATAGAATACTTGATGTTCCTCATCGTACACCAGACCCTCTGGTTGAACCATATCAATGGCATAGACATCCAGAAAACTGCCATCCAGGTTTACTCGATAAACGTTTGAGGCTTCGTCACTAAGAATCCAGAGTTTGTCCTGGGAGGGGATGTAACAAATACTTGAGAAATCTGGTGCAAAGGCAATTTGTTGTAAAGAATGAGTCAGGGATAATTCATCAAGAGTAATCAATGCCCCAAAATCTCTTTCTTTTACCATGTAGATTTTGGAATGGATTACATCCAGAGTAATCCCCTCCAGGCCTCCCCCATCACTCACACCTGAAATGTTCTGAAACCCAAGAGCGCTACCATCTGATTCAAGATGAATGAGTTGACCCAGATTCTCATCTACCATCCACAGTGTAGAGTCTCTGGGGTCAAAACTAACGCCTTCCAGATCATTGCCACTGTAGTTCAATGAGCGCATCAGATTGCCCAATGTGTCGATTTCAAATATGCGTCCACCTGGTTTGTCACTCACAGTCCAGAGCGTGCTTTTATCGCTTCCAAAACTTAAACCAGAAGGTGAATCCACACGGACACTATAGATTGCTATCAGTTCCAGGGAGTTTAATACCTTTATGTCTCTCGTATCTATTTCTGAGCCGGTCTCTCCAGTAATGGTCAGTGTAATTGTGTAGCTCCCGGGTGAATCATATATGTGGACTACTTCAGCCCCTGTACTTGATATGCTATCACCAAAATCAAATGTGAATTCGTAGTCACTGGCATCTTCACCAGCTTTTAAATCTGCACTAAACTCTATGGGATAGCCCTTGAGATATCTGGATTGTTCTGTAATTATTTTTGCCAGCGGTGTTTCTTCAGACCCGCCACAGCTCAAAAAGATCCCTGAAAGGAGAATTGGTAGAATTAAAGGGAGAGAATATTTTCGAATCAAAAGTGGTAGCCTATTTTTTATTTTTCTAAGATATCAGCCAGATCGTAAGTCAGAATTCGCGAATTCCACTGATCTACTACGGCGAGAATTTTTTCTCCTGTTAGCAAAGTCTTAGTGCTTATGCCATCGGGAGAGGCCAATTCATTTTTATGCCAATCATTAAGCAGATGGACTTGTGCGCCGCCTGCCATAATGTTTTGCTCATTATAATTCACACCATCGATAACACAATCTGATTCATCATCACAATAATATGGCGCTCGCGATCCGAAATGAGCGATTCTCTCTCCAGAATCAATGTTATAACAGTCAACTCGACCGGCCTTTTCATCTACAGCAAAGAGATAATCACCAAAAATACTCAAGCCTTCAATTGAGTCTTTTGAATACCCTGAAGTAATCTTGCCATCCACCATTTCAACACCGATAAGGCGGTTTTGAAATTTTCCTGTCTTAAGATCAAACACTCCGATGTATCGATACTTCTCAGAATTCCCGAATTGACTTTTCTCAGGCTTTTCCTCAGCTACAAAAAGTAATCCTCGTTCCTCTGAGATAGCCATCCCTTCGCTTTTACGCATTGTTATGGTTACTTCCTGGGTTGCAGCAAAATCTTTATCATATATGTAACTTGTTAAATCTCCAGTTACAACTTGCTTAAATTTTCTAAACCCAAAATTATAAACACCATCTTTACGGAAAATGGTTTTATCCATATCAGCGACATAAATGTCACCACTGCGGGAAACTATGAGCCCCTGGGGTTTTATGAGGAGACCATCATTTTCGTCCAGGTAGTATTCATCTGCTAAAACTTCTCCCTGATACCCTATTAATTGATCCAATGTCATATCAGGATTGAACCTGGCAACCGAACCAAGACCCTCAAGAGTTACATAAATGTAACCCGCCTCATCGCTACTGATACCGGTGGGCACAATTTCCGTAGTTTCCATCCCCAGAGTTTCAGCATTAATCGTTTTGAGTAGGTCTCCATTTAGTGAAAAGACTTGGATGCGATTATTGTCAACATCTGAAACGATGAGATCTCCGTTCTCCAATAATTCCACATCATCAGGCTGGGCTAACTGATCAGCGGCAGAACCATAACCACTTTGAGGATTTGGATAAATGTTGAGTGGAGAGATGGTACCTTTCGGTGGTACTGATATCTCATCCTTGGAGGCACAAGCCACAAATACTACAAAACTTATAACCAGGATAAGAAGACGAGAAGAGATCACTTTTGGCATGCTTATACCCTCTTGAGACATTGATGACATCTGACAATTATTATTTCGAAAAATATTGATGTACGTTAAACAAACCAGCCTGGCAGAACCAGGCTGGTTTTTCAAACATAAGACAGTTTAAGCGATTATTAGCGTGCCCACTCTGCAGTAAACATAGTAATACTACCTTCACGCTCGTTAGCACTGAATGCTACACCGTTTGTCGGGTGAACAGCCAAGCCTTCTGAACCGACTTCACTTTTTTCCATGCTGTTATCAGAATCAGGATCGAGACCAGCTGCTGCATATGAATCAAAAATGATGTTCGCAGGATCTGTAACATCATAAGCCACAACAGCGTGTGATTCTTGAAGGGCCATAAGCGCATAGACATGACCATCTTTTTCAATCACAGAAGCTTCTTCTGGCTCCGTCTGTTTGGTTGATTTACGAGCATCATGCTGCCATCCATCTGGCAGATCATTCAAGATCGTATGTGGATCAGTTGCTGTATAAGTGGTAAGGTCGAGGATCTGGAAGGAGCCATTTCTCTCATTTGAGATCAGCGCAAAACCACCACTTGGATAGATATAAAGTCCATCTGGTTCAGCTTCATTGTCACCAGCGTCTGCTTGCAGGTCTACAATAGTTACATCAGAGGCATCAAGAGGCGCATCATTGGCGTTGAAGACCAAAATCTGGCTGGTTTCCTGAACGGAAACAACAACGGTTCCATCAGCTGAAGTTTCACAGTGCTCTGGCTCAGAATCAACGTCATGATCGACTTTGTAATCCTGAATCAAAGATGCGGCTGCAATACCATTGCGAAGATCGATGATGGATACACTACCACCATGACGAGTATCTGGTTTACAGGTACGGTCCTCGCGATCATCTTCACAAGCAACGATGAGATAACTACCGTCTTTTGTAAATGCACAACCATCAGGATTGTATCCGATTCCAGCAACAGTAACAACACTGGTTGGGTCAGAAAGTTTTACAAACTTAATGGACCCTTGGCCACAATCTGCCTCGGCTACACAAACAGCGATGTAATTTTCGCCACCCATAACAGGTGAAACATCGATAGATGTGAACTCAGCAGTTGAAGAACCGGTCTCCAGCACTGCAAGCTCGTTGACAGCAAATGAACTTGTTGTGTAATCTATACTGAAGAGCTGGTTTGTTCCCGAGGCGACGAATACGGCCTGATCCTCTGATCCAGGTACCATTCGAATAATCTCAGGGTTAGCATCTGTTGCCGTCGCAACAGTCATAACTGTTTCAAGGTTAAAAGAATCAAAGGTTGGAATTTCATCCACCGCGTCATCTTCGCAACCCCAAAAGGCAGCCATTAGCACCATAAGTAATACGGTAACTTTTTTCATGTTTGTTCCTCCTTATAAGGACTTTTTGTTAACACTTCTTGTTGGTTACTATTAAAATCTGAAGTTTATCTGTAATAGGGTCTGATCATCATCCACACTAGACTCGATATCAGACCCAGTTGTTTCGCCAAGAATGTAATGTTCGAATTTGAGAGTCAAATTGTCATTTATTTCCAACATGGCGGAAAGTGTGGTCATTTGTCTATCCCAGGACATGGCTTCACTAAGATAAGCCCATGTCAATTCTTCTCCGGCACTGTTCTCTTTTGAAACCAAATTTAGAAAACCTTGCCGTCCCAGAAACGTAAGACCCTTGGCATGTAAAAATGAGGGTGCCTTCATTGAATAGGATGCTTCACCATAGGCACCCTCACGTGTCAATAATCCGTCCTGAGCTCGGATATATTCACCAACTAAATTCAATCCGGCAATTTTGTATGCCGCTCTGCCACCCATCCAATAATGGGTTACATCAGTTTCATCACCCATATTTGAATAAGGAGCAAGTGATTGTTTGAGGCTGGCTTTCCAGTCCCAATCATCAATGAGTTCACCCATGAAGTACCAGCCTAGCAATGAAATGCCGGCTATATCTATTCCGGCTTTGACACCATATTCAAAGGTTTGACCATTTTTAGGCTCATAATCATCATAAACCATCATTTTGAATGATTTGTCTTCAGCAGCATCATCGGTACCCAGAGGCCGTTTCATGGCGAATGACAACCCACCAGTGAGCTTTCCTTTCTCACCCAGCATAATTTCAGTAGTTCCATTAATGTGGGCCTCACGACCCTTCCAGAATGCAGTTCCCACAAGTGGATAACCTTCTGATTGTCTTTTCCTGGACACAAAGGGGCGATTCTTTCCCATCTCAAATTGGGTGTTAATGCCGGGGACGTTCAAACGAGCATATTGTTTATCAACATAGGCGCTCTCATCATCAAAGCGAAACTCAATGTTATAAGATAGATTTTCGCTGTAATTGACACGAGCTCCCAGCACAGCCATATCAATACGCATGTGGGGACTGCGGTTTCTGACCTTCTGATAGGTTAAATCCTGGTTAGCAAATCCACCAGCTCCCTCTACATCAATAAACTCTAATTCGACTTCACCACTGAGTTCAAGATCTAGTCCACTTCCTGTACTCACAGTAATGCCCTGTCCAAACGTGAAGAGTGGCAATAGTATTAGGCCACTCAAGAGCACTTTTAAGATATTCATTTTGACTCCTTGTCATTAATTGTATCAATTGTTGATTCAGCATCTCTTCGGAGAACAAGATGTCTAAAGTTATAGAGATAGAGTATACCTAACAGAATCCCTACCCAGATAAGTACATTGGGTTTCTGTTCGTTTTTAAATGCAAATTCGATACCTACGCTTTGCATGTATTCCATTGGTGATCTGGATATTGAAACGCTGGCTCTGTCTCCGACCTTGGCAAATATATAAGGTGGTTTGGGTTGTTTCTTTTTGAATTCTGGATCACTGCCAGTAATCCGATGGAAATTCCATCCCTGAGGTAAAATTACTGTCAAATCACATTGACCAATGGAGGCAGGCAATGTATTGGTATAGTGAACCTCCCAGTTGTAGGTCTTAAACTCTTCAGGACCAGCTGCACTCCAATCCAGAAATTCGTGGATCTCAGTGATGATACCGATGGTATGCTCACCCGAGATTGGCTTGGAAAAATTTATAACAAAGATTGGCGATGACCTGTCAATGGTAATTGCAGTTTGGTGCGTGATATCAACATCATCCAATGAGACTGATGTAATCTCCATATTCTCATATCCGGCAGGAATCTGAACTGACCTGACACTATCAATAACTGAGAGATTCACCTGGTATGTAAACTGCGCAGACCCGTCTTCAGAAATAGATACAGTTTGCTCAAATACATCAATCTGCTGAGCGAGCAGTAAACTGGAAAATATTGAGAGCCCGAATAGTGTTTTGACCATACTTATATACTTCATGGCGTTATCCCCAAAAAGCGGAACCAGGTAAAACCTGCTATCACCATGACAACTACACCTATGGTTGAAACGGTGAGTCCATATTTCAAGTTGTCAGAAATGGAGAATTGTCCTGCGCTATACAGGATCAGGTTAGGCTTGGCATTGGTTGGTAAAGTGATTACCCAGGTCAATGTAAATGCCGCTGGCAGTGCCAAAGATACTGGATCAAAACCGAACTGCTGTGCAATGGCGATAATAATGGGTATCATCACAATGGATCGCATTGTTTTACTGGTAAAGAAAAGATGTGCATACATTGAGAAGGCAATAATGATGATGTAGACCGTCCAAAAGCTTAGATCTGCACCCAGACCGACCATATCAAAAACACTGCCCACTAGCCAGCGTGCAGCTCCTGAATCAAATAAAGCCAGTCCACCGGAATATGCACCAGCACTAAAGATCATCACATGCCAGGGAATATCTGCATCGTTCCACTTCAACAGACCGATTTTTGGCAAAAAGACGAATACAACACCGAGCAGGGCTGCCATAACAGCACTGATCTCAAAACCAAACCAACCCACATGAAAGCGATCGGTGGCCCAGAGAAAGAGAACAGAGAGGAACACGCCTGCTGATTTTCCTTCAGCCAGGGTAAACCCACCCATTTCGTCCAGCATTTTACGCATCACTTCAAAGCCACCCTTAACCTTGGGCTGCTGGTCTTCTTTTTTGATGGGGAACAGGTATTTGGGTCCCAGCCACCAGGATATTGCCATAACTATAATAGTGATGGGCAGCATACCGAACATCCAATCAGAATAGTAGACCTTCTCATTGCCCATTTCAAAGATGAAGGCAGCTGCGACGATATTACAGGTGCTTCCTGTGATAAAACCTGATGAAAAAATACTTATACCCTGTAGATTCTGCATAAACAGGTTTACACCAAAGTTATTTCCATTCCCTGAAGTAGACCCATAGATAGATGAGATCACCAACATTACCGGAAGGACCATTACTGTCCTGGCTGTCGTGGCAGGGATAAAAGGTGCCAGAAAAAGTTGAAGAACGATAAACGCACCAAGAATCGTATAGGAACTATGTCCAAAACGCAGACCAATCCATAAGGCAAAGCGTTTGGCCAATTGGCTTTTCACCAGGGTTGAGCTGAGGATAAAGGCCAGGATATTCAGCCAGATGACCTCTAATCCGAATACACCCAACACCTTATCTTCAGTCCAACCATTAAAAAAGGTTAGCAGGCCCATAAGTAGCAGGGATGTGGCATATGTGGGGATGGGTTCGGTTACCCACCAGGTTAAAGCCAGGGCAAAGGATGCTATGGCTGCCTGGGCTTCTAATGTTAAGCCATCAGGTGTGGGCATGAGGTAGAGAATCAAAAAGAAGATGATACCCAATGGAAAACCAATGTATTTGGTGAGATTCTCTCCCCGACTGGATTCCCTCTGAGCAATAACGTTCAGATTCGTATCGAAATTTATTTCTTGAGCATTCATTGGTTCATCAGTTCGTTTATTAAATCACAACCCGGCTATTCAAACAGATAGGCAGCCTTGAGCTTACCAACTTCTGACCATTCTGGTTTATAATCATTCAGCTTATTGATAAAAGTTGTACAACGTTGCATTGCCTCAGCATCATATTGCCTGTCGTTGAGGAAATCATGATCGAAGGAGAATTCAGCAATTCGCATTTCCCCTGCTTCAGTTTCAACGATCCAGACACTCATATCCATACGACCGTATAGACCATCACCAAAGTCAAGTTTACCAGGTTTGACCATCCATTCATCGACTGCAATGCCTGCAACCATGGATAGCTCGGCTTCTTCAGAGATACCAAGTGTGGCGAGAACGGGATAGATTTTTACAAAACCGCCATAGGTATTTGAGGGCATATCGTCAAGTTGAACTGAGTTCGAAACAGCATATGTGAGATCTTGGCCACCATTCTTTGCAGAATAATACACAATGTCAGATTCGAGTTCAATGCGGTCGAATTTGGGAACATAACCCTCTGTCATTGTCAGATCCTTGGACAGAGTTGTCGTGGGGTCAGGCTGGCGAAATTTCAGACCAAACTCATATCCCGGGGCTATTTCTCCCCCCTTATATTTTGATTTCCTGCGTAATAGAAAACTGTTCTTCCGGAGGTCAAGACCTTCTGTATCCCAAAAGGAGACCTGTTTATGAGAAAGTTTTAGAGGGTCTTCTTTTATCAGTACGGGTATACCCTCAGCAGCTGCTACTTCCTGAACAAACTGCCAGTACTCAGCAAAGCCCTTCTCATAGTCACCAAACATCTCTGCATTGAGTAGGAGTTTATACTCACTGGAATTGAGAAAATATTCAGGTGCTGGTTCAACTGTCTCAACTGGTGCTACCTCTACTATTGCGGGCTGATTACTCGCACAAGATGCAAGAAATGTTGCGATCAGTACTATGTTTATAAATCTCGCGGTAAAACTCATAATGCTTTCCTTACTCCGTTTCAGTTTCTTCAATGACAACAATGTTTTTGGCGATCTCGCCAGTATAAACGTTGATTTGCTTGAGCAGATCCATGAGCTCCATGTGAAGGTCATGGGTTGCAACAGAATCTGCCCTCTCACTCTTCACTCGCTCGAGATGCCTCATCCGGTACTCTGATTCAAGGTCTCTATATTTTTGATCTTTTCGGATCACTTTCTCAATTTTTTTGGATTTTTCTTTGGAAAAAGCACTTCTCAACCGGGAGATTTGCTTCATAACTCTTACGTGGAAATCAGTCAATTCATTCTGCCCTTGTTCGGAGAATGGTTCTTTTAACTTACGTTTCTTTTCTACCAGCAGTTTGATTCGGCCATGGATGATATCACCAATACTTTCCATGTCTTTGACCATAGACATCATGCTGAACACTTTTGCTGCTTGAATATCACTCAATTCCTGCCGACTGATGCTAAAAAGGTATTTAGATACGTTTTGCTCAAGGAAATTGATCTTGTCCTCGCGCATATCAATCCCTTCCATGAGGGATAGTTGAGGATAGTACCGATCAGGTTCTTTTTCATCTCCCAGGAAAGGACGCAGGAATACATCGAGCATACGTCCCAAAATCTTGATCATGCGGAGCATTTCAGTTCGGGCCAATTCGATGGCAACAGCGGGGTGTGATACCTGGGAATTATCCAGGTGCCAGGTCACAGGCACAATTCCCTTTTCGATCTCCTCATCAGGCAGAATCTTTAATATGAGGGTTGCCAGGAAGGAGGTGAAAGGTAGAAAAACAAGCCCGACGGTAATATTGAATATGGTGTGTGCATTTGCTATCTGGCGAGGGGTTTCCATAGCCAGTTTTTCTACCCCAGTAGCATGAGCAACTGGAGACATCCACCTGACCAGATCAGCCAATTGAGGAATAAACCAGATAAAAATGAATACCCCTCCAAGATTGAACAGGACATGGGCAATGGCTACTCGTTTAGCCCCACGAATCGTTCCAATACTCGCCAGACCTGCCGTGATACAGGTCCCGATATTGGCACCCATAATTAAAGGAATACCCGCATCAAGAGAAAGCAGACCCTGCTGGGCAAGAACGATAACAATACCTGTAAAGGCACTACTGCTTTGAATAAGACCGGTAAAGAGGGCACCAATTAAAAGTCCATAGATTGGATTTTCTAGACCTTCCATTAGTCCGATGAATGGTTCAAAAGTCCGGAGTGGTTTCATGGAGTCTGACATGAGTTTCATTCCGAAGAACAGGATTCCAAAACCCAGCAACGCCTGTCCCAAATGCTTTATTGATTCTTGCTTTGAAAATAGATTCATGAGAAAGCCTATTGTGATCATTGCAAGAGCATAGTCTGTGAGTTTAAAAGCCACGAGTTGAGCCGTAATTGTGGTTCCAATATTGGCACCCATAATCACTGCGAGTGATTGAGCAAAACCCATTAGTCCAGCCTGTACAAAACTGACGAGCATTACTGTTGTGGCGCTTGAGCTTTGAATGACCATGGTTACAAAGGCACCAAGGGTCAGTCCCACTATTCGATGTCTGGTTAAGGCAGCGAGGATGTTTCTCATCCTATCCCCGGCAGCTTTCTTCATTCCATCACTCATCTTGTCCATCCCATATAGGAAGAGAGATAGACCACCAAACAACCCCATGACCAGAAAGGTCCATTCTATATCTGTTGTCACATGATCATTGGCAAGCAATGGTCTGGCTGAGAACAGCAAGATGGGTACAAGATACCTCATAAAGACAGCTTAACCCTCCTCATGGTCAGAAAGTTCCAGGATGATCTTTGCTATTTCACCAGTATGGAGGTTGATCTGCTTCATCATTTCCAGTAGCTCTGTATGAATGGCATCTGTTTCCACAGATTCTTCACGGGCAGCATGGAGACGCTGGAAATGGGATTCCCGGTATTGAGCCTCCAGGTTGAGGTACTTTTCCTCTTTGACCATTACCTTTTTGGCGCGTTTGGGGTCGAGCTCAGAAAACGTTTTTTCCAGACGACTGAACTGTTTGCATACTTTTGTATTGTATTTGATTAGTTCTTTTTTGCCTTCATCAGAGAAATCCAGTTGGAGCCCACGCTTTTTGGTCACGAGCGGTCTCAAATTCCGCTCCATGATATCGCCAATACTTTCCATTTGACTGGAGATGGTGATCATACCAAATACTTCAGCAATCTGAGTGTCTGAGAGTTCTTCCTGACCGATCTGAAGCAGATACTTCTTTATTTTCTTCTCCAGAAAATCCAGTTTCCGCTCTCGCATCTCGATGCCTTCCATGACGGTGAGTTGTGGATGCACCGAATCCTGCCCGGGATCATTTTCGAGAAATGGCTGTATGAAACCATCTAGCATTCTACCCGTAATCTTGGCCATTCGAGCTATTTCTGATCTGGCGAGATCCAATGCCATGGCAGGGGTCTCAATGGCAGACTCATCCAGGTGCCAGGTAGCAATTGTAAGATCCCTCTCGTCCTCCACATCCGGGAATATCCTTAGAATAATGTTGGCAAAAATGCCAGTGAAGGGAATAAACACAAACGCTAGCCCCACATTGAAGATAGTATGGGCATTGGCTATTTGGCGAGGAACCACTGCACTAAGGTTGGCCATACCTGTTTCAGTTGAAGTTGGTGATATGGCACGAATGATATCAGCGAACCAGGGGATCCAGAAAATAAATAGCATGACGCCAACAATCTTGAACATCACGTGTGCCATGGCAACGCGCTTAGCTTCCCGGGATGCACCTATACTGGCCAAACCTGCTGTAACACAGGTTCCAATATTGGCTCCCATAATGAGCGGGATACCTGCATCGAGACTCAGCAAACCTTGTTGGGAAAGAACAATGATGATACCTGTGAAGGCACTACTGCTTTGGATCAAAGCAGTAAAGGCTGCTCCAACCAAGAGACCCAGAATGGGATTTTCTAAATGTGATAGGGTAGTGATAAAGGGTTCATAAGTTCTCAATGGGTACATTGCATCCGACATGAGTTTCATACCATAGAATAGAATACCAAAACCCAGTACCGACTCGCCAATGTTCTTCTGGCTCTCATTCCTACCAAACATCATGAGGCCAAAACCAATGGCAATCATCAATAATGCATAATCAGTCAACTTAAAGGCTACGAGTTGAGCTGTGACAGTCGTACCGATGTCGGCACCCAGAATCACACCCAGGCTCTGAACAAAGGTCATGAGACCAGCTTGGACAAAACTTACCAGCATAACTGTGGTGGCACTGCTACTCTGGATGACCATGGTAACAAATGCACCTACCATGAGACCCATATACCGATTATTTGTCAGGGCCGATAGAATCGAGCGCATTTTATCCCCTGCTGCCTTCTTCATACCTGAACTCATTTTTTCCATTCCATAAAGGAATAGAGCGAGTCCACCAAGCAGGGTCATTATCAAGACCCACCATGAAATTTCTGACTGTCCATGGGGCTCAGCAGCCATTACTGTGGAATTGAAGGTAAATAGGGCTAGTAAAATTAGCAGTGGTCTGAATTTGGTCAACAAGTACAAGTAGCAAAGCCTCCGTTCAGCTCTAAGAGCTGGTTTTCTGTTTTCGAGCTTGAATTAAGGGTACAGCAAAACTTGCTGCAGCGACCACGAGCATTCCCAAACTTAGTGGGCGGGTAAAAAAGACTGTCCACCCCCCCATCATGATGGCGCGTATGAAATTTGTTTCGGCAATATTACCCAGAACCATACCAAGGATAATGGGGGCAACTGGATAGTTGTATCTACGTAAAATCCATCCAAATACTCCAAAGGCCAGACAGGCCGCTACATCAAAAAATGAATTCCTCACAGCAAAACTACCGATGATTGATACAGCAAATATCAGTGGGAATAAGACAGTTTTTGGGATGGTAGTTACTTTGATCCATAAGCGGCTTCCAAAGAATCCCAGAACCAGCAGGATAATATTTGCCAGCAAGAGACTGGCGAGAAGTCCGTATATAATATCAGGATTGGAAATGAATAGCTGTGGACCAGGTGTAAGGTCATGTATCATCAGGGCACCAATAAGTACTGCCGTGGAGGCGCTGCCCGGTATACCCAGTGTGAGTAATGGAATGAGTGCACCACCAACGGAGCTACTGTTGGCACCTTCAGCGGCAGCCACGCCTTCCAGGCTGCCATGTCCAAATTCTTCTGGATGTTTACTGACTCGTTTGGCTACATCATAGGAAATGAAGGCTGCAATGGTGGCTCCAGCCCCGGGGAATATACCGATGATGGTTCCCATGAGAGAGGATCGCATGATAGTATTCTTCAACTTCCAGTATGCACCAGCCGTTGGCCATTCTTGTTTACCTGACTCAACTTGCTGACTGGAGAAATCACCACCCTCCAGTTGCTTGAATATCTCGCTGAGGGCAAAGAGACCGATCAAGGCCGGGATCAATGCAAAACCATCGTATAAAAATGAAATGCCAAAAGTAAAACGACTCACGCCAGAAATTGGGTCGATGCCAATTGTATTCAACAGGAGGCCAAACATTGCCGCTATAAAGGCTTTAATCCAATTTTTTCCACCAAGGGATGCGACCGTGGTAAGACCAAAAATAGCCAGAGCAAAGTATTCTGCGGGATGAAATTTCAACGCAAACCTTGCTAAGGGTCCTGAAAAGAAGATTAAAATTAGCGTTCCAATGATACCTCCAACTGTAGAGGAAACCAATGAAACACCGAGTGCCATCCCCGGCTTGCCCTTCTTTGTTAGTGGGTAGCCATCGAAGGCTGTAACGACTGATGAAGGTGTGCCAGGAGCATTAATGGTGACAGCCGTAATGGAGCCACCATAGTTAGCGGCAATGTAAATAGCCACGAGAAGAATCAATGCCAGTGTTGGAGACATGGCATAGGTAAAGGGTACTAGCAAAGCTACACCCATTGATGGTGATAAGCCGGGTGTGGCGCCAGCCACAATTCCCATAGCTACACCAAGTGTAATAGTCAGGATGGGGACTACACCCAGAACAAATGCTAAACCGTCTCCTAAATTGCTTAATAATTCCACTGCTCAGATCCTTAGAAGAGGTTTTCGAATAGCATTCCCAAAGGAAGCGGAACGTATAGGGTTTTATAAAAGATGATATAGGAGAACAATATCCAGGCACCAGCTATGATAAAGGTGTTGCGCCATTTACGATATCCAAGATAGTAAAGACCTACGATAATGAATGCAAATGTGCTGAGGAAATAACCAAATAATTGCATGGCAAACAGGTAAATCACTAGAAATCCAATAAAGCTGAGCACGATATCTACTCGAGGACCAGTCTCCGCAACTGCTTCGTTTTTGCGAAATGTCTTGACCAGAAGTAAGATATTAAGAGGGACTAACATAAAGATCCAAAGACGCGGGACAGCGGCCGGTCCCACAGCTGAGCTACTTGGAAAATTCATTGATTGTATAAGAAAAAGAATGCTCACGATTAAAAAGAAGCCAATAACCAACACTCTCCCTAATATGGCCGAATATTGTGATTTGTGAACCATGTATGAGCCTGATAACCAGATACATACGAGTATTAGCGCAAGTATTTTAAAGGCTGAGCCACTTGCCATTTTCGCCATAAATCCAACAGCCTCTCCGGGAAGAATGTCACTCTTCTTCAAATAATATTCAAAGACCTTTGCATCTTCTGCCACAAGCTTAGAGAATTCAGGTTCAGCCACATAGGCAACATCTATCCCACCTTTAGCCCAAAAATCTCTCCATTCCGAATCAGCAGATACTTTTTTGAAAAGATCATCATACCATTGGATTACGTCGGGGGGAGTTCCCTTCTTCAGAGCAAAACCTCTCCACATGAATTCATTCTCCAGGTCAGGCATACCGAGTTCAGTAAAGGTTGGCACATCTGGGAAGGCTTCTAGGCGTTGTGGTGCAGATACGGCAGCAATAAACAAGTCGGGATTACCAAGGGCATCGCGGGGATTTCCAACATAGGCTACCCCCTGCTCTCCCAGGAGTGCAGCAAGTGCTTTTCCACCGCTTTTAAATGGAATCCACTTTGCATCCATCCCATATTTGTCCCATATCTTCAATGCAGTAACATGATCCAGTCCCCCAGCGGCAGGACCTACCCAGGTTTGTTCTCCTGGGGTGGCCAGGGCGTCTAAAACAATATCGTTCCATTCATAGATCGCCAATTTCCGATTGGTAATGACGCATTCTGGGTCAGCCATGAGCATAGCCGTCCAGTGTAGAGCATCGACATATCCCTCGCCCCCTACCTGAACGAACTTGGCAATATTGGATTTTGTGCAGGCATAAAGATTGTAACCGTCTGCAGGTGCCTGAATAACCTTTTTGAGTGCAACTATGCCACCGGCCCCAGGTTTATTCTCAACAACAAAATTTACATCTACATATTTTGCGGCGATTCCTGCAAACTTCCTGGCACTGATATCAATAAGTCCGCCGGGACCTGTGTATACCACAATTTTGATTGGCTTTTCAGGGAAGGCTGCCTTGGCTGAAGGCACCAATAGTAGAAAAGCCATTACGAGTAATATTAAACCAATTACTCGGAGGGTGATTTTCACCTTCGTGTCATTCAACATTTGTTTCATAGGCTAAAAGGGATCTATTACCATTTCTTGAAAGGATTGGCGATTAAATTCGAATTGTAATAGCGGGGATCTCCAGTGACTTCCTCTCCTATCCAATCAGGTTTTGGAAATTCCTGATCTTCAGAAAGCAATTCCACCTCTGCAACTGTGAGACCTTCATTTTCTCCATGGAATTCATCGATTTCCCACACGAATTCACCCATTTTCACCTTATAACGATGTTTATCAATAATGGGTTGTTCACAGAGCATATCTAACAATTCATCAGCATCTTTAGCTGGGATTTCATATTCGTATTCGAGGCGGGTTGCCCCTTTTGTGATTCCCTTGACTGTCATATACCCTGTGGCGTCAATGGTCCGAACGCGTACAACACGTTCTTTCTGACTATTCAGGTAGCCCTGTTTGTAATGCGTGCCTTTTGCTAAATCACGATAGGTAGTCGCTGTGACCAGAAACTTACGTTCTATTTCTTGACCCATGGTTTAATCCTCAAATCCCACCATGCGACGCATGGCTTTGATGTAGCTGATATTTTCATAACCATTGAGACCAAGTTTTGCAACAAGCCTCGTTACCAATTCGGGGTCAGCATCTTCAACTGCTGTGGTTCTGATTTCTTTGCCATCAATGGTGAGGTCTGCGATTTCAACTGTTGCTCCCTCAATCATATAGCCATAGCGTTTTTTGAAAACACCAACAGCCTTGAGATCAGAATTAGTATCAACCATTTTTGAGATGAAGGCATCATATTCCCAGGTATCAGCTTCATTTAGCCCAACCTCAATGCCAGCGGCCTTAAATACTTCTGCAGCTTCCTCTGCTCCGATGGGAAAAGTAGCTTTCATGATTGGGAACCATTGTTCCAGATCATTCTTAGCATTTCTCAATACCTTGATATCCATGAGGGTATCTCTGATCTTGATATTCTCACCGCTTTTCTTGGAAAGGATATACACTTCGCTACTCTCAATTTCGCGGGTGCATTCGTGGGCTTTGATATTCTCTTCAGCAACACCAAACTCATCACCAAAAGTTCGCCATTCCCATCTAGGGATAATCTTGCCTAATTCGATCTTTGCCATGTTCGTTGTCCTTTATTTGGATGGTTCTATCTTTAATTCACAGCCTTTATGTATTCCAAATGCTATGCCATAAACGGTCTATGAATCTTCACTACTGTTTATATTATACTTACAGCTTCGAGTTGTCACGACTATCTGGGAATATTCACTATATCACCGACCAGATATCGTCACTATAGACGAGATATCGTCTATTCCCACTAGCTAACAGGGGAAATCTACATCTTAGGTATAAGATTTTTGTTAGAATGTGAAACGAAGCTTATCGTCTCCAGGCAGCAAGAATTATGGTTAATCTTTTAGATCGATAAGACCATGTTTTAACAGTTTACTCCTCAAGGTGGTCCTGGGAATTCCCAGTGAATCAGCAACCTTTTGCTGATTCCCCGAGTATTTGTCCATGCTGTCATTAATTATCTGCATCTCAAACTCGTTCACCTGTGTGGTCAAGGACGACTCACCATCATTCTTTGTATCCATATTTCGCTGAATGGGAAGATAAGAATCAGGGATATCATTCAAGTCTATCACAGTTTTTCGGCAAAATACTGACATTTGCATGATCAAGTGTTCCAACTCTCGCACATTACCTGGCCAATCCAGATCCATGAGATACTTGATCAGCTCCGGTGAGAGCTGTTTATCTGCATTCAGTTTGGACAAAAAGAAGTGAGCCAATAAGGGTATGTCCGATTTCCGTTCGTTCAGCGCTGGGACAATAAGTCTAATCACATTCAGGCGATAATACAGGTCCTCGCGAAATGACTTTTTTTCAACAAGGGATTTCAAATCAATTTTGGTCGCTGCAATAATTCTGACATCTACTGGAATTACTTCAGTTCCCCCTACTCTCTCAATTTCGCCTTCTTGAATCACTCGCAGAAGTTTGGTTTGCAGCCGCATGCTTAAATCATCAATATCATCCAGGAGAATAGTACCACCTTTGGCTCTCTCGAAGCGGCCAATGGATCGTTTCACAGCTCCAGTAAATGCTCCTTTCTCATGACCAAACATTTCAGTCTCAAAAAGAGTTTCACTGAGGGCTGAGCAATTAATTTTCACATAAGGGTTTTCCCGTCGTTGACTCAATGACTGGACTGCATTGGCAATTTTTTCTTTGCCGGTTCCGCTGGCTCCCTGGATCAGGACGGTATGTTCGCTCTCCGCTACGATCTTCACCTTTTCGAAAAGATCACGCATAATCTCAGATTGCCCAATAAGATCTGGAGAGACTTTCAACTCGGCCAATGAAGCTCGCAATACTTTGTTCTCAGAGTTCAAAGCTCTTATTGCAGATATCCTGGCCAAATGATGGAATAATTCATCAGGGTCAAAAGGTTTTGTGAGATAGTCAAAGGCACCCTTCTTCAAGGCGGAAAGCGCATTTTCAACTGTGGCAAACGCAGTCATGATTAATACTTGAGTATCAGGTGAAATTCGTTTGACTTCCTCAAGGATCTCCAGACCGTCAGCACCGGGGAGTCGATAGTCAGTGAGGACTACGTCCCAGCTTTCAGTTTGAACGGCCTCCAGACCCGCAGTCCCGTCCTCTACTGCGGTTACGGCATAACCAGCGTGCTCCAGTAACTTCTGTAGGGTAATTCGATTTATACGTTCATCTTCAACCAGTAATATTTTCAACATCTTATTCCATTTCCTCATCGATCTCAATTCGGATTGGGAGTTCAATGGTAAATTCTGCTCCCCCGAGATCACTGGTTGAGTAGCTTATTTCTCCACCCATAGCCCCAATAATCTCCCGTGATACATACAATCCCAACCCGGTCCCTTTCCCTACTTCTTTTGAGGTGACAAAGGGTTCAAACATTCTTGACCTTTCTTCGCTGGCAATTCCCGGACCAGAATCACCAACAATAACGGCGACATTGCTGCCCCTGATTTCTGTTTCCAGGTGGATGGTTCCCACGCTGCCAATGGCATCAAGTGCATTCATGCAGATATTTAAAAGAGCCTCTTCAAATCCCGATTTATTATTATAGACAGGTGGGATTGTGTCGTTCAAGTGTACCTGAGTGATAATCTTCTCTTTGGAAAGTCGATGCCCTACCAGATTCAGAACATCTCTCACACTTCTGTTAAAATCATAGTCTTTAATGGTGCCGGTTTTTTTTCGGGCACCTTCCAGCAAACGGGACACAATAATCTCAATACGATCAAATCCATCTTTTAGAAGACGAATATGATCGGCCTGATTCTCCGGATCGATGTGTAATAAATGAAGACAATTCTTTAAACCCATAAGTGGATTATTGATCTCATGCGCCACACCAGCAGCCATACGCCCCATAGCAGCCAGTTTTTCGGTTTGCACCAGATTTTTATTGGTTATTTCCATGCTGGATCGGGTATTGATAAGACGCTCTTGAAGACGTTTAAAGCGGTCATTTAATAACCCAATTTCATCGTCAGTCTCAAGGAGCTCCAGTGGCTCTGAAGTTTGAAAATCAATGGCATCAATGGCTTCAGCAGTATGTCTCAATCCCCGTGTAACACTTCGACTAATTCTTAAGACAATAAATATTACAAGCACCAGGGTGAGTAGAATCATACCAATGATAAAGAGCATGGTGCTGCGGAGTTCACTTTCCAGGGGCTTAGAATCGAGACCCAATCTCACTGCACCGTGTGAAAGTGTGATTAAACCAAGGGGAGCAGATATTTCCATTACCCCGCCGAATTGGTTGTCCCTGTAGATGTGAAATTGGGGATCCAGAGACTCAAGGGCAGAATTACTGTAAACGTCACTGTATATCTCATTTATCTGTGAAATATCAGAGTGGGCAATTACCCGCCCTCCTTCACCGAGGATGAGCGCAAACTTGATCTCATCCTGATATTCCAGTACAAAATTTTTGAGAAATGATTGTAAAAAATCATCGTTTTCTGAGCCAGCGAGATAGAGAGCATCATTAATGGGAATGATGGCAGTTTGAACCATGGTTGTAGCAACAGTTCGATGCTTGGCAATAATAGCTTCTTTTTGCGAAGTCATGATGGCAAAGAAAAGTATGAGGAGGACAATGGAGAGGCTTAACCCAATCCTGATCACCAGTTTATCATGGATGCTGTTAATTGGTTTCATCACATCTCTTGTTCTATATCATCTAAGAGCTGCCTGGGAAAAGTAAAGAGGCTATCATGACCTGCCACAAATCCATTTGCTACTTCAGTATCCCATCCAGAAGTAGATATATCACCATTCTCTATTAGTGAGCTCAGTTTTAGGAGGGCTGCTTGAACAATGCGAATACGAGAGGTATCAACATGGGAAGCTGCAACGAGAGGGACACTGGGAATGGCTGGTGACCTGGCCAGGATCCGAATTCCCGATTCTTCATAGGATTGAGCAACAACAGATTTAACCATCCCCGCATCGAAATCGCCTCTGAGGACTTTTTCAGCCACCAGATCATGATAACTCAAATTTTCGTAGTGTGATAAATCTGATAATTCTACGCCGGCTTGTTTCAACATCCAGATACCCATCCAGGAACTGAATGATTGCTTTGAGGCGAAGGCAAAGGATTTACCTGCTAGTTCTACGAGGTTTTCAATATCTGAATTTTGGGGAACGATGATATCATCATAATTTTCAATATTACCATCGTCATTAATGGGCATTGCAATACACCGAACCCCATGATTCTTATGGGCATGGATGTAGGTATAATTCCCAAGTGATGCGAAATCAATACGACCACCTGCCAATTGGTCAACGGTCTCTAAATAATTACGGCTAAGTTTCAACTTGAAATTGTATGGTGTATTGTTTGTGAGGTATTCCATTAATGGTTGGTAGCCACTCACTATGGATCTGGGAGAATACCTGGAAATCACACCAAAATAGATAGTCTCTGTCTTCTTATCAGCTTTGGGTGTTGGTTCAGGTATGGGAGTTTCAATATCCATGATGAATACATAGGATATTCCAAAGCACAGGAGGAACAGCAGAACAGGCAGGAATATTTTTGGATTCATGTTTTTCAAGATAGATGTTTCATGAAAAGATTCGATTTACCAACGTTCATCCTTAAAAAAATCTTCCTGATCATAAACGGCCTTCAACATATTGGTTGCCAATTTTCTGACATCTCCATTTACAGCGACTTCAACTTTGCGCACGTCTTTCTTTTTCAGTTTTTCCAGGACGATTTTGAGGTCCTCAATTTCATATTTATCCAGATCAAATTTAAATGTCCAAGCCATGATGTACTCCTTTTCTCGTCATCTCAATATTGGTGTGTCTAGGCCAGTGATGGCACTTTATCACCTGTCTCCAAATTCATTTGTTTAAACTTTTCCATATCCTGGAGGATAAAAAGTCCACGTGCACTGGCATATTTAGTTTTGGTTTCATCAATCAATTTTGCTCTAAGGTTTATTTTATTGCCATCAATGATTTTAATTTTGGCACAATACAACACATCCTTTTCGAGAGGTAATGGTTTGAAGAAGCGGGTTGTGTATTGGGCTGTCATGGCAGGATAACCATTCACCCAACAGCAAGCACCCATAAGCTCATCAAAGACTGCTGAGATAGCGCCACCATGTGTGTGCCCTGGTGGTCCCTGTGCCAGTTTCCCAAACTTGACCTCAGCATAGACTGACCCACTTGTTTCATTAAAGTGATATTTCAGAGAAATACGACGGTCATTATGTTCACCAGTTATAAATGAGATGAACTGTTTGCCAAATTCAATTGCTATGGTGTTCTCAAGCTGCTCATAGTGAACCATCTGCTACTATACTCCTCAATAGATTGCACATAAGCTAATGAGAACTTCTCAGGATTGAAGCTGATTGTTCGGACGTCAGGTGTTTGCAGAAATTAAATGATTATTTTGTTGTGCGCTTCACAAGATCATGAATGTGATCCGCTCCATCCTTCGAGAGCCTCAGGAAGACGCTACGACTATGACAGGTTCAATTAGTTCGACTCCTCTATACAAAAAAGCCATTAAGCTGTGGTGATGGCAACTTTTAACTTTTCATTTTTAACTTTTCATTTTTAACTTTTTTTAGAAGTGCCCGAGAACCCTCCCCACTCTCTGAGCTACGCCGGCCAGGTCTATCTGCGTCTACGGCTACGATGGATAGACCCATTATCCTTCCCTTCGAATGGCAATTGAGAATTGTCTCCATGTGCCCGGGGTTTCGTCTCCCCGAGCGGAGTCGAGGGGCCTCAACATTTGACGAAGTGATGATATCCCTCGACTCCGCTCGGGATGACGATCCATTGATCCTTTTGAGGAAGGACAAAAAAAACCACCACATCTCTGCGATGGCAACTTTTAACTTTTCATTTTTAACTTTTAACTGGAAGTGCCCGAGACTGGAGTCGAACCAGCACGTACAAAAGAGTACACTAGGACCTGAACCTAGCGCGTCTACCAATTCCGCCACCCGGGCATCTCTGACTTCGCTACTTACTGTAGCTTCGCCATGACTTGAAAAAGCGGGCTAATGTAATTCTCCTCTCAACCTCTGTCAATCAGGAAAAAACAAGAATAATCGCCAGGTTTGACAAGAGCAGCATACCTGCAAGAATTAGAACCACCAAGGGTTGAGCCAGGCTGAGTTTAAGAACGAGCACTTGCCAATTTTGTTCAGGCTCTCTGGAAAGTAATTTCAAACTTTTTATAAATAATACTGAGGTCCATCCATAGGCAAAAGGTGCCAGGATCGGTGTGTTTCCCCACAACTTTGAACTGGAGTCAAGGTTCCAGATGAGTAGACCATATTGTGAGAGCAGTGCTTCAAAGAAAAAAGCGATTAAAACCATGGTTAGAAATATGAGCGGCAAATGATAATCAAATGGTTTGGCTTTCAGATATTCACGTTCCAGAAAATTATTGCTCCAGATTAACCCTATATAGGCGATATTCGTCCAGAAGAGCATATAAATGAGGGGTAAGCCAAAGAGGGTGATGTGGAAGTCCCCATAACTATAGATTTTCATGATTTCACTGAGTGCATATTCTCTGAGAAATCCCAAAATCATCCCAGATATCCAGAGAACTTTCACAAATGATAAATTGTAAACAGTTCTGGCGTGGATCACCAGAATGACAGTCACCAGGATGATGCTGATTTCAATCAACCAGATCATCTTGCATTCTTCTGACTTGTTTATTGAGTGAAACCAAACCCCAGATCAATATTGGCAGATTGGCCCAGAGCAGATCATAACGTTTATTGACCAATTCACTAATGATGGCAATACCAAGTAAAAGATCAATGGCACCATAGGGCAAATATGTGAGGAGGAGTTTATTCATGTTTTATCCAAAGCACGAATTAATGCTATTCCAGGCGCGGATTGACATCGAGCTTCGCTCTCGTCTTACTTCGTTTCGAATCCGCGCTTGGAAAGGATTCGAAATTTGGTGGTCGCTAGTTAGTCGTTCCATTCTGCTTTAAAAATATGAGTCGCTCTTGGATTATCAGCATCACGATTGGAAGCAAAAGCCATAAATTTTCCATCAGGGCTAAACATGGGGAAACTATCGAAGAAGGTATTGTTTGTCAGGCGTTTTAGTCCTGTACCATCAATAGCTATCATATATAGCTCAAAGTTATGACCATAGGCAGCGGCTTCTTCATTCCAGTCATCCATGTTGGATGAGAAGACTACATGCTTGCCATCAGGATGCCAGGATGGAGCCCAGTTGGTGGCGCCATTGTTGGTCAATCGTACCTTATTCTGACCATCTACATCCATGGTATAAATGGATAGCGGCACGGCTTCAACCTGATCTAAAGACATATTTTCCTGCCAGCGCAAGGTGTCTTCGGCATTTTCTGGATACCAGGCGCGCCAGACAATCTTTTTTGCATCGGGGCTAAAATAGGGTCCACCATCATAACCTAGGTGATTGGTGACTCTCTGGACATCAGATCCATCCATGTTCATGGTGAATAATTCTAGATCATCATCTACTTCAGAGGTAAAAATCACTTTACCTGTGAGAAAGGAAACCGTGGGCTCAGCATCATAACCTGCATTTTCCCTGATTCGTACCAGATCAGATCCATCTGGATTGGCTGAATAGATATCATAGGGGAAAAGTGGCCAGAGGTATTTATTCCCCTGTGGTTTAGGTCGGGGTGGACAACTGTCCACGACACCAAAGGTAGAGGCAAAAATAATTCTATCCTTTTCCATGCTAAAATAGGAACAGGTATTTGCGCCAAGGTCAGGACTCACCATGTGCTGTTCGCTGCCATCTGCATTCATGATGTAGATTTTATCACAACCATTACCATCACGCTTACTCTGGAAGATAATCTGCTGGCCCTGGGGACCCCAATATGCTTCCCCGTTGTCACCTTTGAATGTCAATTGTTCCACATTAGAAAGACCAAATGGCTTTTCTTCAACCATGGTTTCCTGCTGGGTACTACAGCTCAAAATTGCCATGCTTAGCACCAATAATATATAAAACTTTATTTTCAAGTTACACTCCTGATTTTGTTTTAGTTGATTCTGAAAAAAACCTATTTCTTTTCCAATTCAACACGATACAAAAGAACAGCATTGTGCATATGAATTGCAAATAGATCTTTTCCAATTTGAGATAATTTTGGTAATGTAGTTGTCCAGCTCCCAAATGAGCTACGGTGGGCGATCTGTCCGGTTTTACTCACACCTTCCAGTTCGAAATTGCGGTAAGCCTGCACACCATTTTCTGTGAAGAATGCTTCATAGCGAATATAAAGAAACAAACCCCAGAGAGGCAGATAGTCTGCATCACTTATTGTGGATATATCAATAGGATGGTAACTGGAAATTAGGGTAGCATCTCCCAGATTAACCACATTCAAATCTTTTTCTGAAATGATAAAGGCTGCTTCACGTCCAAGCGAGTTAATTTCCCAGGTCTTCCAGGGGAATTGACCCATCATTCTATCTCGGTTAAATAGCGTCAGGCTTGACTCATAACCATCATGAATCTCTAGAAAGTAGTAATCTGTACCTGGCATAGCCTCAAGCCCCACTAGCCTACCTGGAACACTAACAGGGTCACTCAAAAGTTTGTTATGATTCCATAGATGAATATCGATGGATGCAGTCGAGTCGGGCTGGGAACGTGTCACGCAAGAAGAAGCGGTGATGAATTCATTGCGGTTGATCAATTTATCCATGACAAGGGTTAATTCACAATTGCCCTGATCACCAGGTACCACATTCTCCAAAAAGAGCAGAGTGTCCTCATTGCTCAATTCAAGAATCCAGGGTTGATCCTCCTGTGATAGCAGAATACTGCCATGATTGGTGAGACTTGAATTGAGTTCTCCCCCACCCAGGGGAACACCATGAACCAAGGTGTATTTTGGATTACCTTGAGAGTCATACACTTGAAAGGAGTAAAGTCTTTGTGGTTTGGAAATCTCGATGGATTCATTTTCTTGAATCAACATAAAGCTTGAGAGATCCCGATTTATTTTAAACACATCATTTGATGTGCGGGCAATTTGGATGACATGGTTGCCCAGACTGTCGTAATAGGAAATCTGATTCTCTGTGACAGTATACATGATCGGGAAACCACTGGTACCTGATCTAAAAATGACCTGCTCCAGCGGGGTGTCAAAGGTCCATTGTGCATAGGGCTCAATATGCAGGATATCAGCTCTGGCAATTTGCAGCAATCCTAAAAATATTATCAGATACTTATTTTTCACCATTCACCTATTTCAGTAAAACCACTTTATATGTCTCACTGCGAGCTTCACCCTGGAGTAACTGCACAAAATAAGCGCCACTTGGAAAACTCCGTCCGGTTTTATTTTCAGCATTCCAGGTCCACTGATAAGTGCCAGGTGAATTATTCACCAAATCTTTGTCTACAATCAGAGCTCCTCGTAAATCGTAAATGAGTAATTGACCATCAGCATATTGGTCTAAATGATACTCGATAGTGACAGAGGCGTTAAATGGGTTTGGATATGCTCGGGATATGGACATTTGCTCAGGAATTTGAATGTCTATGATATCGGTTGTTCTGTTAAAGTAGGCCAGAACGCGACCTATCAAATCGGCTCGTTGAGTCTCTGTATCAATGGTTTCAAAGGCCAGGCCCATGGTAAAAGTTGCTGAATTGTCGTCCCGGTAACTAATGCCGGCAGTCAAAGCATTTCCATATCTCAGTGCGACCTCACCCCCGGAGCTGGGTGTAAAATAATCTGGCCAATCTTCGATATACGGGCTGCTGCCATAATCAAAGCTGATCCCCTGGAAGTAGTTGGGTACACCATCAACATGGGTGTCATTGGCGTTGTCTCCGTCGTAATTCAGATGGAGTACCTGATTCATAAATTGCATATCAGCAGGTGAGCCTGCACTGAGGTCATAGCCAATTTCAGCACCTGATGCGAATAAGTTCCCACCCCCAGACAAATACGCGGAGATAACATTCTGCTCTGAAGCGCTAAATGTTTCTGAGGTCCTGCTATCATCACCTATAAACCAGAACACATGGGAGTAATCATCGAGATTTTGAGCTGTTGTTACCCATTCATTGCTCACAGTTGCTATGGCTGCTTCTGAGCCACTATTCACAATAGCCTGGGAGTAATAGGTTGCGAAATCATGTTGAGTAGAGGTCCATGACCCATCAGTGCGATCAAAACCATCAACAATAAGGAGGGTTGGTTGAGTACTATTTAGACGGACGCCATAAGTATCAGAATATGGACTATGATTTGGTATTGGCGCCGTATCGACTGCTCTCATGCGAAATTGAATGTAGGAGTTTTCTGGAAATCCCTCAACAGTAAAACTGGTTAAATCTGATGTGAGGACATCGGGACCATGATTGGAACTCCAGGTTGTGCCATTAAAAGAGAATTCCAGGACATAACCTCCCAGATCTGGATCATCAGGGGCTTCCCATTCCAACTGTAATTGTCCATCAGCATTGGGTCCGATATAGGTAAAGTTCGGCTGTCCCGGAGGCAGGAGATCTACATCGCTGAGTTGTACTCGGACATAGGTCGTATCCCAATTGTTGCGGGTATCAGAGCTCATCACAGATATGACATAGGGACCTGGCTCGTAAAGATTACAATCGAGATAGTCGTTTGAAGTGATGCGGTTGGTAACGATGTATCGATAGATACTGGTGGAGGATCCAGGAGCATACACCCGATTGATATTCGAATTTGAGTATAATTCATCAGCCTCAAACCAAAAATGAGGCCCTCGTAGCACCTCAGAGGTATCCGACGAGTACAATGCCCACCCTATGGTATAAATCCCATTATTCATATCAATGGTGGATAAGAGGTCAGTGGTATCCGCAGCCTGTGCAATGATGTCAACCTGACCACTAAGTGTTTGGCCAGGGAAAGGAGTTGATGTACCATCTCTTACAAATTGAATTATTGGAGATCGTGGATGGTAGGGATCCACAAAAGGAGTGATTTTCCCAGGTAAAAGTGGATTGCCGGTGGGGTGTCCACTAGCGCCACCACCATAATTGAGATGAATGTGGGCATAACTGTCTGTGTGCCCGACCACAGCCCCCTGTGCCACTGTGTTTCCCACCTGAAGCCCTGCTAAAGGGATGACATGGACATAGGCGAAATCCTCCACTCTGATCCAGTCAGACCCAATACCTGAAACCGTCCCGGCCATAATGCTCAGGGCATTCTCACCGGGTGCTAGAGGCATGTCAGTACCATTGTGAAAATGATCTCGGTCCTCACGACATTCATCAAAGGTGGCAGAGATGCGATGCTGTTGATCCATAGGCGCCATGGGCCAGGGGAAGTTGTTTATCTGGGCCAGCAAGCCCAGAGGAAAAAGAAAAAGGATGAGTTTAAGGGGCATTACTGGCTGATCTCTAGCCATTCATAGTTGGTTCCTATGAAAAATCGGTCACCGTCATTTTGAATTTGAAACAACTTGGGAAAACGAGGATCGATTTGAACGTCTGTGTTCTCTTTTGATTGGGGAAAAAAGATTTGTGAGAAATGGGTGTTTCTTTTTGCAAAGAAATCGGCAGCAACACGAATCACAGCAACCTGGCCCTGGTTATTGACTGACAGACCTAAACACACTCTATTATTATTGTCAAATCGTATCTTTTCAACTCTCTTTGAGTTTAGATCAAACAATTGTATGAATTCATGGCTACTGAGCACGGCAAGATATTGTCCATTGGCGGATACCTTTAGCTCATGGCCAAAATTCTCATTATTCCAGAGCATCTTTCCATCACCTCTAAGTTCTGCAATCATGGGTTTCATCTCTTGATCAGCAGCGGAGTAGTCATATCCGCTTACAAAAAAACGCTGATTTTGAAATACCAATTTCTGCAAATAGGTGAAGGGTAGATAGGATGTTATTTGCCCACGACCATCGCTATTTACGCGAATAAAAAGGGATTTTCCTGCACTGCCACCATTAAAACCTGGGCGCTCAAGCAAAATGTAGCATTGATCCCCTACCCACTGCATGAGAACATTGCGCTCCATACTCATCTCTCCATCATCCTCATACAGCTGTCCTTCAGCGATGAGGTTTCCAGATTCATAGAAATAGATCAGGGCTTTTACTGGATCTACAAGTGCGAGTATTCCATTATCAGATATGGCAGCTACCAGGGGCTTGAGATCAGAATCCGAGCCGCGATTGACTGCATAAAGCAATTCGGAGTGATTATTCAGCACAAAATAATCTGAATAACGTTGGTTGTTTTTTATTTCTCCGAGATCCTGAAGCAAGGAAAAAAGACGATACTCCCCATTTGGTGACAGACTAATAGCGGCATTTGGATTATAGGCGGGGATTCTTCTAACAGTCTGATTATCAATCATATACTGTGAACTACTTGAAGTATAGTACAAGGGTCGTCCATCTTTTGAAATCCAAGATTCTGCTGCATCATTGATTTCAATTATTTGATCCACCTGAGATGCAGGCAACAACCCGGCGAGCAGTATCAGTAGAACTAAAATGGACTTACTATATAACTTCATTGGCTTCCTTCTTTCCTTCAAAATCGACTAATCAGAATATGAGAAACCGTGGTTAAAATTCCAAACTTATACTAAAGCGACGTGTATCGTTTAATATTCCCCAATCACCATAGGCCAAATCCAACTTGAAGCGCAGGTTCCGGGCTATGAGGAAATTCACTCCCCCACCAACATTAAAGCCTTCTGGAGAAAGCGTGTTTCCATCTTCATCCACATCATCGAGATAGAAAGTCTGACCAGCTCTAAGGAAGGCTAAATCCATAAGGTTGAACTCTCCTCCGACGCTAATACTTTCTGAATAATTGTTGGGATGAGCAGCATCAACGGCCAGAGTGAGTTTTCCGTGGGGAATTTTCAGTACATCTGCCGCCAGTCCGACTCTAAAAGTCAGAGGGAGTGACCAGTAGTCCGTATCAAGGTGTGCATTGATACGGGAGTTGTTACCTTCCTGGTCTGGAGCAACATCAACCTCGATCAAGGTATCATCCCCCTTCAACTGCATTTTTCCACCAAAGTTGGAAACACTCATACCTACTCTCAGATCTCTGAACTGTGTTTTAAATGTAGTACCGAGATCCACAGCTACAGAGCTGGCTTTCATATGCCATATTCGCTCTTCGATATATTTCACATTAGCACCAAAGGTGAATCGATCCGTGAATTTTCTACCCCACCCCAGAGTTGCAGATAGATCTGATGCGCCAAAACGTTCTCCAGTGCCATCTGGCTGATCTACGGTGGTGACATCCATTTCTTCGATAGAAATGCTGGTCAAGGCGACACCAAAAGTTCCCAGATTCCCCATGGGGAAGGCTGCAGAAACATTGTTAAAGCCAATGCCTGCCAACCAATTGGTCTGTATAAAGCTCACCTCACTCTTGTTCATCAGTGCCAACCCAGCTGGATTCCAATATAGAGAATGAACATCATCCACTACGGCTACATAAGCATTGCCCATTGAGGTTCCCCGGGCTCCAATCCCAATTTCCAGGAAGGAAGCGGCTGTGCTCCCTCGTTTTGAGACAGCTTGTGCTGTAGTAGCCATTAAGAGGAAGATGATTGCTATACGAAATGAGTTTCTTGATAGTTTCATATCAACCTCCTACTTAATCACTGCGAATTTGCTAACATGACTACCAATCCCCGGCGCATCTATATGATATAGATAAACGCCGTAGGCTATCTCCAAACCATCTCTGGAGAGGAGATTCCAGGATTCAGCCCCATCCCATATTTCAGAGTTGTGCTGGATGGAATTGACGAACTTACCGCTGATAGTGTAAATACTGATGGTACATTCCGGAGGTAAGTTAATGAAATCGATTTTACGAATTCCCCTGCCAGAATCATAAAGATGCTGCGGTTCCCACGAGGCTGTAACTACGTAGGGATTGGGCACGACAGAGATATCCTCCAGGAGACTTGAAGGTGCAACCACATCGATATCACCACCCGTTGCTGAGAAAGTCAGAACATCATGTGCAGAGAATGGTTTTCTGGACTTGACAATGAACTGATCACCAGGCTCTGGAGCCCAATTCTCCCAAACACCATCTTTCAATCTTGCTACTGAATTTTCTGTACCAATCCAGATAGCTCCATCGTCAGTTTGATTAATACACTGCAGGAGGTCCGTGCCAAATGCTGCAACATTCTCTTTTGTAAAGGCAGAATAGACGGTGTCCACTTCGTTAAAGTCAATAACGTTATAGCCTTTCTTGGTAACAAGATGAACCTTTCCATCTGTACCCAGCAAGATATCGTTGACCTTTCTGTCCAGTAAACTGTCTCTATTTGAGTAGGTAATACTGTCCATGGCAAAGTTATAGATAACCAGACCCCTATCTTTGGTCCCTATAAAGAGATCGGTCTGATTGGTAGCCAGGGAAATGATCTTATCTGTGGGTATTGCTGAATTATCCTTGTTCAGATACCAGAAACTACTATCTGCCGGTTGATAAAACTCTATACCTTCTGATTGAGTACCCACCACGATGGTTCCATTATCAAGGGCAAGCATGGCTGTGGATTCATCCTGCAACACACCAGTTACCAGTGTGTCTCCACCTACTATATTAAATTCGCCACTAAAAAAGTTCAAATAAGTGATATCGTCCTCACCCCACACCTCGGCAATCTGGCTACGGTGCCAATCCCAACGAAAAATTCCTTTGTCAGAAATTGACCAGAGGATTCCATCCTCATCTTCGAGAACTTTGTCAAAACTGAGGAAATCAAATTTTTCTTCCTCAGTACCACCTGCAGCAACAATCAGATCGATTTCGAAGTTTTCCCAGCCGTACTGGTTGTGGACGCTTAGTCCACCTGTAGAGCCCAGCATAATCCTGCCAGCATTGTCATAGGCAATATCAAGAATGTTGGTGGTAATTAGACCTGCCTCCAATTTTATATTGCCCCAGCTTTCTCCATCATAGAGGCCTAACCCCTGACTTGATGTGGCAAATACAGTAAAATCATCCCATTGAGCAATGCGGTTCACATTGCCAACTTTGGACTGACTCACCATTTTCCAGGTCACACGATCTTCACCCCCTGCCTGGATGGTGGGATAAATCACAGAACCTGGTCTAAGGGTTGTATCGGCAAGGGTCTGAGCTATTATTCCAACCGGTAGATCATTGGTAAGATCTTGAATACTGAATGCCATACGTTTATTCAGGAACATTGAAGTATCCGTGACAGTGGGGTTGATAGTTAACAGATAGTCGAAGGGGACTAATTTGAGATCAACATTATTGTGTTTTTCTGCATATAAATTGATTTCATAATTCAATCCCGAGCGCATCCAGCCTGTTTCAGCCTCATTTAATCCAATGATATCATTGGTTACATTCACCTTGAACCCCTCAGTAACCATTCCTCGGCCTTCACCAGAAAAACTACTTTGATCAGAAAGTAAAATATTTCCAGTTGAAAGGTTTGTTAGCTGATAGGAGCTTGTACGACGTGGAATCTCATCCACATCATTGGCGTCAAAATGTGGCTCGCCGGTATCTGGCCTGGCGTTAGCCTGCGTCCCATTGGGATTTGTGGACTCATTCCAATTGTCCTGATTTGGATCATCACCAAGATTCAACTCGATTTCAGAACAAGGATTTAGTGGGTCTCCCGTTTCGAATTCGTCATTACACCCATCTGAACCAATATCATCGTATATTTCTTCCCAACCATCCCATAAACCCAATGTGGGGAACAATGTGAAGGTAGTATCTGGGATTTCTACAAAATATTGGAGATAGGTTGAATCGCCCTCTGTGACGGTTTGTGTGTCCACAAAGGTGGTAATAAAATTGAATCCATTAAAGATAAAACTGCTGGTACTGGCGGTTATTCCCTGAAATAGATGGGCACCGGGGAGTGTGAACACCAAAGTATCAGAATTTGGTGGAATGAGCATCTCTAAGGTTGTGCTCAGCACAATGGTAGTGGAATCATCGGTCCAGGTGCGCCAATCAAAGTCATTGTCGATTCCGTCTTCAGACCAATCGCGAAATGTGATTTGGTACTGATCCATATTTCTAATCTTTGAAGGATCAACAACCTCTATTTCTAGAGATCCTGTTCCAAGGGTGGTGGCTGCATCAGCGACAATTTCGGGTGGTATATATGCCATTGCTGGTGCATTTGGTACTGCAACTGCAGTATTGATCCCAAATTTAACAGGAATACCGGAAGCATTGATCTCGATCTTCTTGGTACACTCAGAAGGAGTGATGGGTGGTCTTAGATCCACATCTGAAATACCACGGTCATAAAAATCATAGTCAAACCCATAATCATATGCTACAACAGCATAATAGTATGTTTGACCGTTGTTAACGGTCGTATCTGTCCATGAATGTCTCAACCCTGTATCAGTTCCCATATCGAGATGAATACCATTCAGGCCATATGGATGGGGACCCTCCAGGCCATCTGCTTTGTCAAACTGGGCAATTGGTTTGTTAAAGGTCTGATTGCCATAGGTATCGGTAATATTCCATATCTCATTAAAGGCGGGATCAGTGGCACGATATATCCGATACCCTTCAAAATCGAAACCATATATAGGATCCAGACTGAATTCAGCCTTATCATCCCAGTATAATGTGACTTTTGCATCCCCGGGAACCACAGTAAGTTTGGGGAGATTTGGTGGTTTGGCGAAATTATAGTCACTGTTGTATATCTGTTGCATGGTCTCCGAGTTGCGCAAGATATCTTCATAATCATTACCAAAAATGAGTGCTACTGCAAATTTGCGTTCCTCTTGCTGTGGTAGCTCAAAATAAGCCGATCCATACATGAAGGTTAGATCAACTGTTTGAGATATGTCTGTGAATGATCCTGGTGATAATTGCTCCCATGCATTGGCATCACGGGTAAGATCAATACCAGGATAAGGGCCAGCGGTAAAACTTGTGAGACCAATCTGATCGGATTCATCATTGTCAGTATACTCAAAATTTGGTTCACCTGCGTCTGGAATGCCATTTCCTTCAGTTCCATCTGCATCAGGTCCAAGATATTCACCGAAATTGGGGCCCACACCATCAGAACCTGTATCATCCACGTAGGGATCCCAATCACCATCATTGTCAATACCATCATCCTGACTTTCATCAATCATTCCGTCTTCGTCATTATCCCTGTCATCCAGAGGATTTCCAGGTGATTCGAGGTATTTCCAACCAAAATAAGCTGGGACGTATCCACCATCATTTACTGTCCACAGGTCATGATCCCACTGATACACAATATCATTGACTGTGTCAAACCAGGCATCATCATCCCGTTGATCTCCATCATCACCTACATCTGCATCTCCATACATCCCGAAGATGAATTTTTGATAATCCCATGAACTGATATTCTGAATCCAGTAGGTGAAAATGAGGATATCTTCTGCAGCAGGATGCGCCCATTGATACCCTCTGGCAGAGACATCGACGCCCAGACCTCTTTTGAGGCCATCATAAATGTAATAATCCATGTCTTGTTCTGAGGTATTGGCACGACCAGCAAAGGTTTTTATCAGGATCTGATGATCATTTAAGATAACTTCAATTTCATACCACTTATCATCAAGCACATTGATGACATCGGGGCGTCTTCCGTCTCGAACATCAATTGCTTCGGATCGTGCAACATCACGGACCAGACCATTGAAGGTTGTATTCATATCGGTGAGTACAGCAAAATTGTTCGAATCAGAGTTCGCCAATTGTACAATGCTTCCCGTATGCAACGAATCATCGACTAAGACTGGGTAATGTTTAAACTCATCATTATTGAAATCATCCATATGGAAATAGCTTTCCTGATCTGCACGACTGTATTGACCGTACTGACCTGCCCATCTATTGTCCCAATCAGCAGGCAAATTTGCCCAGCTATCAGGCCAGGAAAGACTATCGTCACTCATTGCGATGAGTGAATCATTGGTATTTGCATAACCCAGTATTGGTTCAAACTGCCAGAGATAGTCATCTGAGGTAGGTTTATCTATAGAGCTTGAAGGCATACCTTCACTGAGAATATGAAGTGGGGCACCATTTGCATTTGGAGTTTCTGCCGCCACGAGAGGTGAGAATTCCGCGAGATACGAACGACCGCTACCAATGGGATAGATTCCACAATCATATCGTCCTGGAGAGTTTCTCCAATCAGCAATAGAGCCATAATTTGTAAATCTGGTGAGAATTTTATTTCCGTTGTGAACACCGAGCCTGCGATTTCCATGTCCGTTGGCATCTGTACCGAGAGCACCCACTTTTCTCATATTTTGAGGTTTGGGATGGATATTTTTGTCTGAGCTCGCCGCTTCCAGGACAAAAGGAACTACCAGGAAGATCATCATCTGTACTAAAGTCTTATTGATTTTCATTGCTAGCCCTTGACTCATAATGAGGTTGAGATACCGATTCGAATCTGTCTTGGAGACGAATAGTAGCTCGGTCTGTTTAGATATTCTTCAAGTGTATTGTAATTCCAGCCAGGATCCTGAGTGGTATAAGTCGGAATAAGTGAATAACCCGAACGACCCGTATCTGAATAAACTGAGACCTCATTTCGAATATCGAGAAGGTTATAAACGTTGGCTGTAAACCCTATTTCTCTTCCAAGCATTGCGAATTTCTTAGAGATTCTCATATCAACATTGATTTTGGTCGGTCGACGGCCACTATTTTCAAAGCTCCCTCCTACCAGATTTAAAGAAGTGGGTGTATAGGGCAAGCCTGACCCATACTCACCAATGAAGCTGAGGTTGACTTTATAGGGTAGTTTGAACAATACAGAACCATTGAGTGTGTGGCGCTGATCCCAGTCCAGGTAAACCAATTGTTTTTCTGAATCACGATTATTCTGAGCATCCCAAAATGCTGATCTTGGATCTGACGCATTACCTTCGGCAACACTGTAGGTGTAGTCTATGTTGGCTGAGAAGCCTTGTGAGAGTCTTTTTGTCACGGAGACAGTAATACCCTTTACATTTCCATAATCTCGGTTGACGTATACGCCGTAAACTTCATTGGTATAGGTAGTGACAATCTTGGAACCCAATAAATTGCTGATGTCCTTGTAAAACCCTGTCACATCCACACCAATATCCTGGCCAAATTGCTGTTGAAATCCGACCTCGTATTGAACGGTCTTTTGAGGTTCCAGGTCAGCATTACCCATGGTGGCAGAAGCAATGCTTCCACCTGCCGGAACTTCGAAATCAGGGTTTATATAGAGATAGGTGTAACTTGGAATTTGGAAAAAATGACCATAGGAGAAATGCAACACACCTTTATCTGTGATGGGATAAGCCATAGCAAGTCGTGGGCTGAACTGAACCTTCTTTGAGGCTTCCTTGAACCAGTACTCCATGCGATCTTCCAGGGTTTTAGCATTGGTATCTATTGCTTCTTCCTCTGAAATCTGACCATCTCCATCTGTATCATGGAATCTGTTGATCAATTTTAGCGGAGACCTGGGGTTGGGATCTGCAGGATCTGAGGGTGTCACACCATCGGGATCAAATATTTCGTATCGAATTCCTGCGTTAACAATCATATCAACCACTTCAATTTTATCCTGGAGATAGACTGCAAACTCAGACGGATGTTTAATCATCTCACTGTAAGTTGGTGTTGAGGGACTCACATTTGGGGTTAGGATTTGAGGGGTGGAATAGCCTTCTGCAGGATCATAAATAATGGAAAAATCCCTACGGAAAATGCTGGTATATTTGTATTCAAGACCACCCTGAAGCTGGTGCATATTATTTACCTGATTGGTCATATCAAATTTGATGAGCTGGCTGCGAGTCATTCGATAAAGATGATATTTTGATATTCCACCTAAATTAAATTTCTGACCGATTGAGGCATCCAGAATGTTATTGTCATTCTCATATTCCTCCAGATTGTTGGTGTCATAGGAAGTATCAGCGGGCATGTCAAAATCTGAGATATTGAACATGTTTGACATAAAAAGCTGATTCCAGTTTACATCATAAATTGGTTCATAATAGGATCGGCCAAAGTTTCCCAGGATTGATGCTTTAACACTGTAAAATGCCTCTGGGCTGAGGGTATGCTGCAACACCAGACCGATGTTCATATTGGTCCCATAGGAAGTAGCTCGACCCTCAGGAGTATATTTCCAATTTAAGCCATTGCTGTTGTAGGTTTGGGAACTTCCATAAAGGACATTTAAAGAAAGTTTCAATTGTTGTGAGAATCGGTGTGTTAGTTTGCCCTGTAAATTAAGACTCTTCGAGCTATAGAGAGGTACCACGGCGTTGTCACCACGCATATTGGTCCATTCACCGTTTTGATCTCCATCAAAATACCATTCCCCACTCAAGGCTCCGTTGCCATCGACATCTTCATAGGTGAATTGTGGAAAACCGACATCTGTATCTACATCTGAGTTCCATTCTCCATTTCCATCAACATCACGATACCAGGTACCTGTGGCATTATCGAGATATACATCAGGATCAACCGGATATACACGATCGCCACCATCCCACAAACCATTCCCCGATTCACCTCCATCACGGATATTATTGCCCTCTCCGCCGTTGGGGTTGAGATAGAAATCCCAATTGTCTCCATTGGGGTCACCACCAAGATTAAGGGGTACACTGGCACAGCCGCCTGTCCCATTTTCATATTCATCGGGACAGCCATCCTCGCCATAATCAATATAGTCAGAAAAGTATTCACCATTCTCGATGGGCATGGAATTGGTGTTATCCCAATAAAATGAATCTGTATTAAAACGTCGTACACCATACAGGCGACCAGCTAAATCTTCATATCTTCCAGAGGTGAAAAATGACGTACTCTTTGACAATCCTGGTACTGGACCACTCATACTCCATTGAAAATCATGTCTGCCCTGGGGTGTAAAAACATCTGGATTCGTACCGAAAATATCTACCTTGGAAATATCGATATCATCTTTCAAAGCCAGATCTCCTGGAATGATACCAAGATATATTTCAGGATCCATTGAGATATAGCGACCGTAACGGTAGCTCAACTCTCCAGAGTAATCACTCAAGCTTCCATCCTTGGTAATAATATTGATAATACCTGACATGGCCTGGCCGTATTCAGCATTAAATGTTCCTGAAATGACCTGAAGTTCCTGAATCGCATTGTTTTCGATGCCGACACCCATGTTCTGACCATAGGAGTTGGTCACAGGTATCCCATCGATCAAATAGGCGACTTCAGAGGAGCGTCCGCCCCTGATATGAATGGCTCCAGCACCATCCACAACCACACCAGCCTGTAGTGAGACTGCAGCCTGGAATGACTCAACAGGCAATGCTTCTAATTCGGCAGAACTTATATTCGCCTGTGCATGCGTAATATCAGCCTGTATCATGGATCGGTCTGCCGTGACGGTGACCACGTCTCCCTCAATAATGCTGAGCGTCATCTGCACATCCTGGGTTGTGGTCAAATCAATCATTATCCGAATTCCGTCGATGACCTGTTCTGAATAACCAATCATGGAACAGCGGAGTTGATATTCACCTGGTGCGATGTTCAGTATGTAGAAATTTCCATCTAAATCGGTTGCGCCACCCTGACCGGTGGCTGGTAGAAAAACATTTACTCCAATAAGGGCTTCACCTGTACTTTGATCGGTCACCCGACCCGTCAATTTTCCTGAAGTCCCTGAAAAGAGAAATTGTGCCCCAATCAATAAAATCAGAGATATACGACATAGATTTTTCATACCAGTCTCGCCTTAATTGTTTCTGTTAACAACCTATATAAAAAATAAAGGCACCTCTTCGAAATCCCTGGAGATTGGAAAGGTGCCTTGAGTACTTCTTACCTAGCTAGAGGTAATCCGGGAATGCATTAAAAATACAGACTCAGATTAAATCTTTGCACATTATTCAATCGCCCGAAATCGGCATACGCATAATCAAATCTCAACCCTGAAGCTGATCCAAAAATTGGTAGATCAAATCCTGCACCAAATGTGAAGCCTTCCTCGCGAGTTTCCAGCTCGGATGCTGCCAGGCTGGTGTTGGTCTCTACGAAAGGTGATTTCCAACCTCCTCTAAGAAAGTATTTATCCAACACGCTCAGTTCGGTACCAATGTTGATAGATTCATAATTATCATTGGGATGAATGGCATCCACCGCTACCGTCAACTTAGTCACACCCAATTCAATCACGTCCATGGCTACCCCAACCCGGAAGATGAGGGGTAAATCCCAATCATCCAGAGCATAGTCTACAGGAATAGCATCGTTGTTGCCTTCAAAGCCAGGTGCTGGGTCATAGCGCTCAAGAATATCCCGGCCAGACATTCTCATACCTGATCCATAATTGGAGATGCTCATGCCGAGACGCATATCATTAAACTGGGTTCTAAACAAGGTACCCACATCAACCGCCATGGCACTGGCACGGCTATGCCAGATGGTCTGCTGGATATATTTTCCGTTAAATCCAATGGAAAATCTATCCGTAAGCGATCTTGCCAGGGTCACTTGCAAGGCTAAATCACTGGCGGTAAATTCCTCACCAGTTCCATTGGGTTCCAGCTCAGTAGTAACCGGCATATCATCCATTGTTAATGAGGTGATACTAATGCCAACGGTTCCAACACCATAGAGCGGAAAAATGACACCCAGATAATTGATGGCTACATCGGCAATCCAATTGTTTCTGAGGAACATGATTTCGCCACCACCAGCCTGGGCTATACCAGCCGGATTCCAATAGAGTCCAGAGGCATCCTGACTCATAGCGACATATGCCTCGCCCATACCAGTTGCACGGCTACCAATACCTATTTTGAGGAATTGTGCTGCAGTTGTACCACCTTTGTACTGTCCAAAGCTCATTGAAACTGCAATTACAAGGAGCATGATCATTTTCTTATACATGGTCAATCTCCTTATTTAATCACGGCAAATTTGCCGATAGTTTCTGCATTATCGGTTTCAACGTGGTAGATGTAAACACCGTAGGCAACCTCCAGATTGTCCAGATTTAGAAGATCCCAGGATTGAGCGCCGTTATAAACAGTCTCATGGTGTTCCAATTTTTTTACCAACTCTCCAGCCATGGTGTAAATTCGAATTGTACAGTCTGTTGGGAGATTGATGAAAAAGATCTTACGCTCTCCTCGTCCTGACTGTAGATAGGGTTTTTGCTCCCAAATGGCAGCGGCTACGTAAGGATTTGGAACCACTGCAACTTTTCCAAGCTCATTAGCAACCTTTTCTGCATCCTCTTTTGCTGCAGTAGTCTCATATCTATAGATATCCCGTGAGCTGAATTCCTTACGGGTGTAAATATTCAAGACATCACCAGGTTGGGGACTAAAGGTGTTCCACTCAGTGGCAGAGAGTCTTTGTTCCACACCTATTTCTGTACCAAAATATCCTATATCGCCTGAAAAGTTGATGGCTTTAACATTCTTATCACTATAGATAGTTTCATCACCCCAACTGGCTGAAAAGATTTCAAATGTGATTCCAGATGTAAAATCACTTGATGCATTTGAAAGATCCATTACCGCATAACCTGTACCTGTTCCCAGGTAGTATTCATCGGTGTCACGATTGAATAAGCTATATACCTTGTTATTAGGAATCGTGCTATCAGATTTCGTGTACACAACAAAGGCATCATCAACCATGAAAGCCACACCCTTTGCAGTACCAAATACAAGATTTCCACCTTGAGATTCGGGTAACTTATCAATGGCGTAGATATCATCATTCTGGAGCCCATTCACATTGTCTTTGGGATAGTGAGTCCAAACTGTGTCAACATAATTGTAGGAAATAACACCCTTATTCGTGGCAATCCAAACGAGATCATCATCCACCATGATATCATTTAAGTCTGTATCGGCCAAAGATTCTAAATAATCAGACAAGGAGTCAGGTCCAGGGTAGTATTCAATGATATCATCAAAACTGGTCAAATAAGTGCCACGCGTGTTCACCCTGACCAGACCATGAGTATCAGAACCCAACCATATGGCACCTTCACTGTCAACATCAATGGCTACACAGGCAGCATAATCCTTGGTATTATCAGGATTCTCCAGTGTAGCATTCTTATCATCTTCCCATTCGTCAAAAACAGTTTCTAATTGAAGATGGTGTTTCCATATCTCTCCATCGTATAGAGCTGGTCCCCGATTGGTAGCCACCCAATAGTGGCCTTCATGGTAAACGATGTCCTTAATCCCAACACTGGACAATAGACCACCACCTGAATTGGAGAAATTCCAAAACTTCCAACCCTTGGTATCCTGATTGTAAATTGCCAGACCTTCGCCCGCAGTTCCTATCATCACACCATCCTCAAGAGGATAGAGACTCTCAATTTTTGAGATTGGTGATTGAAAAGTGAATTCCCATGTTGGTAGCAAATCACTGCCAATCTCATCCCCTGTCTGCTCTTCATTGGTGTACTGAAATGGGGTGATTTTACTGGTTGGCTGCAAGGTTGAATCCTGAGGACTCGTAACAATTACATTCCTGCGCTCACCAGTTTGGACATCTGTGATTTTGTAGGTCATTTGAAATTGAGTTCTCGTCCAGGCACCCAGACTCAGTGAGGTATCCACCACAGTTTCAAAGAATTCGAGACGGTAATCAAGAGGCATTGCAATACCAGGTGTTCCCCCACTATATACTCTGGCATTAGGAGACCAGATACAATCTCCAGATGACCACCCTAGTCGACTGTAGTCCAGCTGGAGAGTATCATTTTCTACAAAAACTTGAATCCCATTGCTTATCTGATTAAAATCCTCTCCATGAATCCCGTATTGAGTATCAACGAATGGGATTTCATTTGCTGGATCGGTGACATCAACGATTGAGAAGGATTCAGTTTCCATCACCAGTTCCTGAAAATCTCTTAAATCCACATCTGGCTCACCTGCATTTGGTTTGCCATTGGCTTCGGTTCCATCTGGATTAGTCAATGGATCCCAATTATCACCATTTGGATCATCACCAGGAGACGCCACTATTGCCTCAGAGCAGTTGCCACCACCAAGCTCATATTCATCAGAACAGCCATCTGAGCCCACATCATCATTTACACTGCCATCGATGGCTGGGTTCCAGACATCCATGGTGGGGCCAATTTCAAAAGCATCTGGATAGATAATTACTGTATCAGTTGTAATTGTAGGTCCTTCCAGCCAGGTCTTGATTTCCCACTCAAATCCATTGTGCTCAAAAACGTTACCCACAAGACCCTCGAGTACAACTCTTTCAGTTAAAGTACTGGAATAGATAATGCTATCCTCGCTGGCCGGGATAATCATATCAACGTATATCCCATTGTCCCTTATCTGATCCATGTCAGCATAGGAATCCCAATCACCATCATTATCAATTTCATCCATTCCTGAATCAAGAAAGCGAAGTTCCAGGGTTCTTCCATCTGGAATTTGCGTCGGATCAATGATTTTAAAATCAATGGTTCCAGTACCAGGTAGTTCGTCGCTGCCATCTACTGCAGTGATTTGTGGAGGCAGATATCCAATTGATGGTGCCTGAGGTGTCACAACTGCTGTATTTATATCAAGGGTGACATTTCCTGCAAAATCTTCCTGGATTGTTTTGGATGTCTCAGTAGGTGGAATCGTATCGATAGCTGATCCTGAGTCATAAGCACAGAGCGCATAAAAATATCGCTGACCATTGACCAGGTTTTTATCCACAAAGCTGTGTACAAGACCTGAATTAGCACCCATATCGAAATGAAGCCCGGAATTTTTAATCTGCTCCACTTCATGAGGGCCTGATAAGCCGTTATCCAGATCAAATTTGGCTATTGGATTCCAGAGGTATGGACTCCCATATGTATCGGTAATATTCAAAGATTCATTAAAGCCAAAATCAGTGGCCCGGTAAATGGCATATCCCTCAAAATCCTTGCCATAAAGGGGGTCTCTTGAAAGTTCGGCGCCATCATCCCAATATAGTGTGACCTGACCGTCACCGGGAATAGCTGTTACGCGCGGCTTATTCGGTGGTTTAACAAAACGATAGCCTGCATCATAAATTTCCTGCATAATTTCAGCTGTAGCATAGAGGTCCCTTGTATTATGAGGGTCTTCGTACAGGTATTCACCTGTGGCTGCGTTGATATTATAACCAAATAGCATGGCAATTGAAAAACGACGGACATCACCAGGACCCATTTTAATTGGACCTGAACTGTACATAAAGATATTGTCTGCCCGTTGCTGGAAAGCTGCCGTATCAATTGGAGCAGTGAGACGACTGGAATAATAGTAATCTTCAGTCTCAGTACTGTTGTCATATTGATCCACGATAAATCCGGTCAATCCTATCTGATCCGCTTCATCAAGGTCTTTTTCATCAAAATTGGGTTCCCCTGGATCAGGCAATCCATTTGCCTCAGTACCATCTACATCAGGAGCGACGTACTGGGCATCATCTGGACCTACACCATCGGTACCTAAATCATCATTGACTGGTTCACCTGGTTCCCATTCACTACTAAGGTTCCAATCTGAATAGGGACGCCAGTCACCATCATTATCGATGCCGTCCTGCATAGATTCATCAATCATCCCATCATCATCATTGTCAATGCCATCGCGAGGTTCACCTGGTGATTCAAGAAACTTATAACCAAAGAAGCCTGGAACGGTGTTACCAAATACTGGATCACCGATGGCATTATCGTCCCAGCCGTAGACAATATCAATAAAGGTATCGAAATAGGCATCATCATCATTGTAGTCCGATGCCCCGCCAACATGGGGATCACCGTACATTCCGAAGTACATATTGTCCAGCGTGTCATTTCCTACGTTCTCTAATTCATATACAAAGAAGATCACATTTTGCGCTCGCGTGGCGATCCATTGGTAACCGCGTGATTCAACCTGGAGACCCAATCCACCTCTTACCGTATCAATGGGAAAAGATGGGTAAAATTCATCATCCCTTAGTGAATCTGACCAGCCTTGTTGTGGCCAATATGTGTTGTGACTCTTAATATAGAAGTCATCCATTACATAGTAGGATTCCTGATCTGCCGTCGTCACACCCTGGCCGTACTCACCTGGCCACATAAAGTCGTTGAAGGCTGGATTGAACCATTTGCTGGGCCACGAATCCGGTTTCCCATCACGGTTGTCATCAATAGTGGTGCTCATGGCGATGGATGACTGGAAGGGATCGTGATGACCCGGCAGGGGTTGCCAATCACCGGGATTATTATCAAATCCGCTATTATCATAGGTAACACCTGCTACAGTGAGACCATCACTAACGATGATATCAGATGTGCCACCATGGGTGGTGATTCTTGCACCTGCGACGACACCAAACTCAAAGGCATAGCCACGACCAGAACCAATGGGCCATTCCATGGAAGGCTCGGTGTTGGGGCGTCCAATAGAACCATAATTATAAAACAGGGTTCGGACACGATTTCCGTTATGGGTACCAGCCTTGCGATCGCTGAGAGCAGACGCTTTCGACATGTGGTTGCGTCGATCTAGCGTGTTGTAGTATTTCAACCAAGCCGCCCGATCAAGTTTGTTTTCGGGGACTGGATTATTTGTATTTGATCCTGCGTTCAGCACACCAATGAAGGTGATGAAGGCGAGCAATAAGGTAATATTCTTCTTCATATTCAACACCTTCCTAGAAACTTGTTGAGAAACCGATTCGGAACTGACGAGGACTGCTAAAGTATGTGGGACGTGTCAAATAGTCTGTTAGCGAGTGTCTTCCGTATATGTTTCCATTGTCGGGTGTGTAGGTTGGGATTAACGAGTAGGTTGCTCGTCCAGTATCGGAGAAAACACTTCTCTCATTCTGGATGTTAAGCGCATTATATATTTTGGCAAATACGGTCCAATGCAGACCAGCAATTACCACATCTTTGTGCATATTTATATCAACATTGAAATAATCAGGTTTTCTATCTGAGTTGGGTGCATCTAGCGAGCTCCCCTGATAGGTAGGTGTATAGGGCAAACCAGATCCATATTTGGTGAGGATTGATACTCCCCACTTCTGTGGCTCAGAGAGGGATATATTCACATTTATGGTATGGGTTTGATCCCAATTCAGGGGTAATACCTGTTTTATGACCTCAGCTGGCGGATCACTTTGATTGGCGTAAAATAGTGCGAGTGGATCGGAAGCATTTCCCTGAGCTACCAGATAAGTATAATCAGCTGAAGCAGAGAGCAGCCCTGTCCGACGTTTATTGATGGAGAAGGTTATACCACGGGTATCACCGTAGTCCCTGTTGGAGTAAACCATATAACTGACAGTATTGTACTTTTCATATTGGTCTAAGCTGAGGAGGCCTGAGAAGTCCTTATAAAATGCTATAATCTCAATCCCCAAATCAGATGTCAGCTCTTGCTGCAAGCCAATTTCGTAAGTAACCGTTTTTTGTGGTTTCAGATTGGCATTTCCCAGTCGAGATTCATTACTGGCCGTACTGATTTCCATCTCAGGATTTGAATAGAGATAACTGAAGGTTGGTATCTGGAAAAAGTGTCCATAACTAAAGTGGATGATACCTTTATCGGTGATGGGATATGCCACACCGATCCTGGGTGAGAACTGATGCACAGGTTCAGTGTCTTCATAAAAACCATTATAATCCCGCCATGGTTCACCGTTGGCATCCAGGGTATCTAAAATTTGATCAAAAGCGGTTACTTCTCCTGCAAATTGGAAAAAAGTATCAATTCTTGCAGAATCAGAGCTGGCAAGCGTATACATCCAATATTTTGGATTCTCGGGATCGCGGTAATCGCTGGGGACAAAATAGTTTGGATCGAAATAATCATAACGCAAACCAATGTTCACAATCATATCTGTAAGTTCGATTTTGTCCTGGAGATAGACATAGGCCTCACGGGGTGTGCGAGTATTGAGGGACAATTTTGAGACCGCATCAGTTAACCAGTTGTCATATGAGTCATTGGAAAAACTTGATTCAGTGTCTTTGATGGTAGGTACCCAATCGAGATTTTTCTGAACAAATACTGTATAAGCCTTATACGCCATTGAGTGAGTCTTGAAACCCACTCCACCCTTGAATTGATGGGTATTATTTATCTGCCAGGTTAAATCTCCACTCATGAGATAAGTACGGTTGATTCTTTGGGAGTAGCTGTGACTATGACCGCCAGCCAGATATTCGTTTACTGGCTGCTCAGAAATTTCATTTGGCAAGAAGTAAGCCTTTTTAAGATCATTGATTACGAATTCAAAACGAATCTGTTTCACCCATTCTGTGATTCCAGGGGTTGTCAGTGCTTCAATCCATGAAGGTGCACTCATTTCTTCCCAGGTATTTGTAATCCCCAAAGTCCAGGTATTCTGACCAAAGAAGTCCTCCACATAAAACATGTCACCGCCGATGGAAAGGCTGTCATAAAAGGAAACAGTCATATCACTTTTTAATATGAGCAGAGAATCACTTACTGATCCATAATAGCTTCCCATTCCAATTCCCGAAACGGGATCAGCAACAGCATCGGATAGAAAATCAGCCCATTGGGAAATATCGGTATAGGTGAATGATTTTTCTTCACTTAACTCTTCTGGATCCACATCGATGTAAAAAGTTTTTGCAGTGGTTTGGTAGAAAGAACCTTTAATGTTATAAAACATTCTTTCGTTTAATGAATGTCGTAGATCCATGATTATGGAGGTGGAAGTTGACTGATTTGTAGGTCTGCCGGAAGGATTATACTTATACGCAAATCCATTTGTCATGGAATAGCTTTGTGATTGAGCTGAATTATGGATAATGCTGGTGTTCAGCTTCATCTTAGGAGAGATACGCCAGGTCAATTTGAGCATCCCATTAACACGAGTAGAGGTATTCATCCTGACTATACTGGAGTCACCAGAAGCACCACTATCCCACATATGATTACCATTAAAGTCTATATAAGGTTCCCCATCCAAAATGCCATTATGGTTGGCATCGACGAAGGGGTCTCCAGTGAGAACGCCATCACCATTTAAATCAACAAACTCCCAGTCTTCAGAATCAATGTATCCATTCTGGTTAAAATCAATATTGTGGTTGTAACGGCCATCTCCATTGATGTCTCTAAAAGGTTCACCCAGTGTAAAAGAGCCATTCCCATCAAAATCAAAATATGATTCGCTACCAGGTTCCAGCTGTCCATCTTCATTCAAATCTGTGAATGGTTCTGCAAAATTTAATAATCCTGCCCGACCCCAGGGTGAATCACGCAATTCTTCCACAGCCTTGGATGTTAGATAGTTCACATCATTGGGGCTATACTCTTGCACCCCTCGATACAAGCCCCCATAATCGTAATAACGACCGTTTGCAAAAAAGTTTAAATTTTTTCCAAAACCAGGAACAGGTCCTGACAGGCTCAATTCAACATTTTTTATGTTTGAGGGATCGAATTCATCGGCATGTTCAAAAAAGCGGGTATTTTCGGTATAGTAGTCGCCCATATAAGCGCTGAGATTACCAGAATATTTTTCGCCACCTTCCTTGGTAATGATATTAATAATTCCAGACATGGCTTGACCATATTCAGCATTAAAAGTTCCACTTAGAATCTGGAGTTCCTGAACAGCGCTAGTCTCAAGTCCCACTCCAAGCCCACCTGAAGAGAGATTTGTGACAGGTACACCATCAATCATATAGGTTACTTCGCTGGAACGTCCCCCTCGAATATGAATCGCTCCTCCTGCATCACTTACGATTCCAGCTTTGGTGCCAATCACACCAGCCAGAGATTCAACTGGCATTTCAGCCATTTCAGAGGCACTCACAATAGATCGACCTGAGGTTAAATCCTTTTGAACCATTGGGCGTTCAGCAACAACAATGACTTCCTGATCAGATTCAAGAACCTGGACTGTCATGTTAAAATTTATTTCAGTGGTTAAATCGCCACGAACAGAAACTTCGGTCATAAGCTGGGTCGTATATCCAATCATTCCGGCACGAACTGAAAATATGCCCACTGGTACATTAATGATGAAGTAGATTCCCTCGCTATCAGTGGAGGCTCCCATACCAGTATTTTCGACGATAACATTCACCCCAATTAGACCTTCACCAGTTTCAGCATCAATTACTCGACCGGATATTTTTCCAGTAGTTCCTGCTAATAGATTGGTGGTGATTAAGACTAGGATCAATACGTTAAGGATGGTTCTACGAAGATTTACCAGCACTGAACTCATACACTCTCCCTGGTTCTATTTCATTACTAATGTAAAGAATTCTAATCCACTATTATAGTCGCCTTCCGCAGACAAGTCAACTATCTTAGTTAGTTAGCTTACTATTATTAACTAACTACCAAAAAAAAGCCCTTTTCCCTTGTCAACCCTCAGAGTTCTCTCTAGATTTATGGCACTTTCAAATGGCATACAAACGAATGGATCACTCTTAAGATGTATCCATTCTTTTTATTTAATCGAGAGTGAATATTGTCAATCAACAAAGGAGGACAAAAATGGGAATGAATTTACCAAAATGGTCGATTACCCTACTGCTGCTTGCATTCGCAGTTTTCGCCATGGCCGGCGAAAATGGTGTAAACAGTTATACAATGGGTTGGTCAGAAACCCATGCCACTGATGCAGACGTGTATTGGGGTATATCAGGGTCGTATGACTTTGATGAGGATGGATTTCCAGAAGTCATAGCTTACTCAGATGAAGGTGGACTCACCTTGCATATGTATGAGAATACAGGCAATGATATGTGGACTGAAGTTTTCATGTATGATATCGCTGATGCCGGTGATAGCTATGAAGTTGCTGACGAAGTAACAGATCTTGATCGCAATGGCATTGATGAATTTCTTGTAGGTGGTTCCGGATCTAGTGATGGAACCCTCGATGCTCTTTTCATATTCGAATATGATACAACAGCCAGAACTGATGGTATGTTGAATTTTATCGAAGTTGCTGCAGTGAATCCGGCCGAAGTTGCCGGTATCACCGATGATGAGGGCGAATTTGCTACATCCGTAAAATCACTTATGGCGGAAGATTTAGATGATGATGGTGTCACAGAAATTCTGCTATATGATGGTCGTACTCATGCAGTACAGGTCATGTCCCTTGACACAAACTCTACCTTTGGTTTTCCAAACTGGATTTTAGAGTTTACAGATGTCAGTTTTTGCTGTTCCGCATATGGCGTTGTAACCGGAGATTTTGACAATAACGGTACCAACAACTTTGCCATGGTCGAATGGGACTATAATGGAATCAGCTTTTTTGATGTTAATGGCATCAATGACTATGAACTGATTCTTTTCACCGATGATCTAACAACATATGATGGTGGCTCCTTACGCTCATTAGACGTTGCTGATGCTGATGGTGATGGATATGATGAAATCTATCTTGCTTCAACTGCTGGTACAGTGATCATGTATCATGTTGGTGCTGATCTTGCTGATTTTGATGTTGATACAGATGTCTATGAAATCTTTTCATATGATTATGGATTCAACGGTGCCAAGATTGGGAACACAGACATCTGGCATGGCTCCTCTGATGGCATTGACTATATCATTACTACTGATTCAACTGCTATAGTTGATTTAGAGTATGATGGTATCGGTGATGTTACCAGTGCAGCTTCCTGGACCGGTTATGAAATACTGAATCCTGATGCTCCAGGTGAGTGGCAGGATGTCGTGCTTGGTGATTTTGACTTTGACGGTCTTGATGAGATTATGGCTGCTAACCGCCGTGCTCCTCTCCTTCAGGTTTACGAACATGATGGTTGGAACACCGTTCCTATGGTAAGTATGTATTCCGTTGTAGCTGATACTCTTGATCATCCTGGTTTCCAAACACGTGGTATGACAGCTGGTAGTGATCTGGATAATGATGGTTTTCAAGAAATCATTATCACTGACTACCAAGTTCATGGTATACATGTTTACGAAGCTACCAGTGACAATACTTTAGAATGGGTTGCAACCATGGCTGATGATTCAACATCATATTGGGCTACCCCTCGTCACGTCATCACAGGCGATCTTGATAACAATGGTCGTGGTGAGATTATCTACATGGGTATGCGCGCCCTGGGCGAAGCTTACAATGGTATCAATGTCTGGGAATGGGATGGTGTAGATGGTAGTGATACCTATACACGTTATGTAGTTCCAATCCTCGTTGATGGTGTTGAAGTTGACCGCTATTATGGCGATCGTACCTTGAATACTGGCGATGTTGATGGTGATGGAGCCAACGAATTGCTGGTTGCTGTGAATGGTTCTGATAATAGTTCTGATGTTTTCGTCATCGGTTCGATCCAGGGTACTTTCTCTGGTGGTTTCTTCGATCTGGTTGTTGAATACTCCAATGTTCGTACTGTTACTGGCGATTTCAACGGATCTCCCTGGGGACAGCCAAATATTGGTGACCTTGATGGTGATGGCGATCTGGAAGCACTGTTTGTTGCATGGGATCATGCTACACTTCTCGTGGTTGAAACAACAGCTGCCAACACATACGAATTACAGAGTGTGACTCAGTTGGATTCAGCATTGACTGACAAAGCTATTTACGGTACTACATTTGTCACCGATATTGACAACGATGGCGCAGATGAGTTCTATTGTGGACTTTATTCAGCCGGTTGGGTTGTTCAAGTTGATGGTGGCGACGATGTAGCTGATATCAGTTATGCCAACGGAAATGTAACTATCATTAGTGATTTTGGTGCTCCTTGGGATCTCGCAGGTGGAAACGCCGATGATGATGCCGAAGCTGAGCTCTTCACTGTAGATTATACCCATGCCCGTGTATACCAGTGGGATTATACTGGAACAGGTTGGGACATGTCTGTGGTAGCTAACTGGGATTACACCATGGGTGGATTCGCACTGGCTTTCGCTGATGATATTGATGGTGATTCTCATCCAGAGATTATTCAGGGATTCCTGGAACCACCACTTTCAAGTGGCAATGGATACGGATACACCTTCTCAGTTTCTGAGTTTATGGGAACCACGGGTACAGATAAGAACTGGACAGTCATCACACCAGATGATTACAAACTTGCCCAGAACTTTCCAAACCCCTTCAATCCTAGTACAACTATAGAGTTCACTATTCCATTGGCAAAAGACAATGTGAATCTGACTATCTATAACATGCTTGGACAAGAAGTTATTCGTTTAGCTGATAATGCTTCATACGGTCCTGGAACACACAGTGTTTCCTGGAACAGCTTGAATGCAAACGGAACACCTGCCGCTGCTGGTGTATACATTTATGAACTTAGTTCAGGAAATGTTTCCAAAACAGCTAAGATGACCCTCATTAAATAATTTGAGAGTCTAGTTTTATTAAAAGGCCTCCTTCGGGAGGCCTTTTTTTTTGATACTTCATCAATGTTTAATCATTAATTTCTCCCCTCACCATCACCTATTCTTTTAGCTTTACGCTAGCTTTATGGTGTATTAGAATGACAGAGAATCCGCCTCAATGAAAGGACTAGCCAGTGCCCATTTTCTTTGATCTTCCCAACGAATGGATTGCGTTTCTTGTATTTTTTTCAATCATCATATTTTTTATAGGAATTGCTGAAGTTGCCCGATCTCTTCTGAAGCTCTCCCCTGAGCTTTCAAGAAAATTTGTCCACGTCATGGTGGGCATTCTGGTTTCTCTGGCACCCTTCTTCCTTCAGTCAAAAATACCAGTCATCCTCCTGGGCATCATTTTCACCATTCTGAACTATGTTGCCCTTCGGAAGGATAGCCTCAAAGGCATGCATACCACTGAGCGCGTGTCATTCGGGACTGTCTATTTCCCAATTGCATTTACCCTGCTGGTCATCATGTTCTGGGATCGCAACATTGTACTGTTTATAGTGGCTATGCTGGTTCTGGCCTTCTCGGATACAGCCGCAACCGTGGTTGGAGAACGGATCAATTCAAAGCACAAATTTATTTTATGGCATGATAAAAAAAGCTGGCCAGGTAGTATTGCCTTCTTTCTCATGACGCTTATCGTGGTCATGGGAGCCTTCCCCATTTATTCCAACATCATCAGCAATCCACCATTACCCCTACATCATTTGGTAACCATGGCTTTTTTCACGGCTTTTGTTGCTACGGTTGGTGAAGCTGTTTCCAAGCGTGGGAGTGACAATCTGACGCTTACCCTGACTGCAGCACTGGGTATGGATTTATATCTATCATCCATGCACTCCGGTACGCTTCCAAATATGGGTGGCTGGCTGGCTGCATCCATGATTTTAGGTTATGGAGCCCACAAACTCAAAGCCCTCAGTGTGAGTGGTGGTTTTGGCGCCTTCCTGCTGGGAGTGTTCATGTTTGGTATGGGTAGTTGGCATACCATGCTGCCACTGATCGGTTTTTTTGTCCTCTCCAGTCTTCTTTCTAAAATTGCAGATAGACAATCCAAAAAGGATATCATCTCATCCAAAGGGTCCCAGCGAGATATCGTTCAAGTGTACGCCAATGGCGGTATACCGCTGATTTTTACCATTGCATGGTATCTTAGCAATTACTCAATTGATTGGCTTTACTGGGCCTTTCTGGCCTCTCTGGCCAGTGCTACTGCAGATACCTGGGAAACAGAGATTGGCAGCTTCAGCAAATCACTCCCGCTAAACATTCTTACCTGGAAAAGAGTTCCCAAGGGCTATTCAGGCGGGATATCATTGCTAGGAACCTCAGGCGGCGTTCTTGGCGCTGCAATTATTGTCTCCATCGCTGCACTTATGGGATTTATTCAGTGGGATATGAACCTCATCGTTGTGATAATTATTGCCGGATTTCTCGGTAGTATTATCGATAGTATTCTTGGTGCCAGCATACAGGCCAAATTTAAATGTGAGGTCTGTGGCAAGGCGACTGAGAGAGTCGTTCATTGCCATGAAGAGACTGCCCACGTATCAGGCATGCTATGGCTGGATAATGATTGGGTTAATGTGGCTGGATCGCTGTCCGGTGGATTATTTTTTATTGCTGCGTATATTCTTTTTCCATAGATGGTTTAATAAAAAAGCACCCGAATAAATTCGGGTGCTAATGAGAAGTGCTAATAGACTCAAATTTTTATTTGAGCAATAGCATCCGTTTGGCCTGGGTGCCAAATTGGGTTTCCAGGACAACCATATACACGCCTGCAGCGAAATCACTTCCATTAAAATGAAGCGTATGCCTTCCAGCCGGAAGATTATCGTTGACCAGAATTTCCAATTCCCGACCTCGAATATCAAAAACAGATACCTCTACCTCCATGCTTGAAGGCAAGTCGAAGCTAATCACCGTCTCAGGATTAAAGGGATTGGGATAGTTCTGATGCAGACTGACTGTCTGTGGGAGCTCGGGAAGTTCATCATCAATGGAAACACCTGGCATCTTCTTCACAACTCTAAAATTATCCAGATAGATACGACCGGAAGTGGCACCTGATTCTGAATTATAGGTCATTTGAAAGCTATCCACACGATAGGCTTGACCATCCAGAGTGCCATTGCCAATCCAATTGCCCACCATGGAGGGATCCGTGAAATCCCATTCAAGCAATCTCCAGCCCTCCCAATCGATGTCAAACCAGACAGAGACTTCATGAGCGGGCCAATCCGTTCCATCGCCTTCATCAATAGCAAATCTGAATTTATTATTGCTGCCGTCGCCATAGACATAACACTGCATGATATAGGTATTGTCAAATATGACGTTACGCGGTCCACCGCTGGGCATATACTCACGTAATAAATGACTACCAGAGGCCAAATCCCATTCATAATTGATAAAGCCAGCCCTTTTTTGTGACTGAACTGTGCTTGTGCCAGGCAGATAAATAGAGGTTGAATACCCCCAGTTGGTGGTTGAACCAATGGTTCCAACGGTTGATCCACTTCCTTCTGGATCCCACCATTCATTTGTAAAGGTAAAACTATCGATGTAGTTTATGGTGGAATAGTGTTCATTTGCAGTTGAAAAGGGAATCAGAATCTGTGCATCAACAGTATTTCCCAGAGCATCAGCCAGCGTGGAATCCAGGGTGAGCAGATAATCACTGGCTGCACCAATTCTGCTGTATGGCTTGATATCCAATACTGATTTTCCATGAGCAGTAGATAATAAATAATCTACCTCTATGGGAGTTCCACCTTCTTCTAAATGAATAGATTCCAGATTGACCGTTGAGGAGTTCAACATCTCATCAAAAACCAATGAGATATTGCCATCCACATCAAATGATTCTGTACCTACATTGATTTCTGGTGTGCTATACAGCACTGTGGGACCAGCCTCATCCAGGGCTTTGGTGTGAAAGGTGATGATGATATCTCCCCCGGCTGTACCATCAGCATCCCCATCTAAAGCTGAGCCATTGATATCCATGGCAGCATCAGTAAGGGTCATGGTATAACTGCTCATATAAGCAAAGTTAGTATCCGGATAAATTATTATTCTATGATCACCTTCAGTCCAGGTATAGTGATCAATGGCAATTTCTGGACTAAAACTGAGAGATGATTCAACCGAGGCAACATCCATTGTTTTTGAGAACTGGATTGTGAGCAGCGTACTTACCTCCACAGTATCATCCTGAGCAGGATAAACACTGGTCAAAACAGGTGGCAATGATGGTAGCTGGCTTGTTTCAACCGCCGTTGCTAACTCAGACTCATTCCAATAACGATCCAGCATGGTGGCGCTATAAAAATAGCTGGTGTTTTCATCCTGAGTACCGTCGAATTCCTCTGTAACTGTAAAGGCTTCAGATCCGAAATAGACACCGACAATATCACTTGACGTTACCATGATGTCATCAGACTGTGATCTGTACAATGCCCACCAATAGTCACCAGTTGCCGTATTGTCAGGCGTAACCGTGAGATCGAATGTGAGAGAATCAACGATATCCAAAGCGATGGCAGGTGTGGGAGGCGTTTCGTCTACAAACAGTCCATTCCCACGAATCTTGGTTTTTTTGCTGAAAAAACTACTTCCAGCAGTTGGCCAATATTGATAATCTTGCCAACTACCATAAGAGAAAAATTGAAATCCATCTACCCAGCTTACAGAGCGTGAGATATTGACGATACTGGCATGTCTGTTCCAGATATTGTTTTGATCCAGAATATAGGAGCCAGGACCTACTGAGAAAAGTCGACCGGCATTTACGCCAGGTTGAATATAGTCACCCCAGCAATAGGGACTGTCATCGGTGAGCATACCCACAAATCCTGAGGATGTTGTCCAGTGATAATGCATGGGAGTTAATTGATCGATATAGCCTTCATTAAACCATAAGGCAGCGTCTTGGTAGACAACATTATATCCATTCCAACCGCTCCAGTTGTATTTCCCCAAAGCTGCAACGGAGAGTCTTACCCATGGTTTTTGAGTCTGCATTGAATCGTGGAGTGAATGGACGAAATCGGTTACTGATGATCTCCAGAAATCAGGCCATGAATCGAATCCCGCTGGCACACCTCCATTGTATGGATGATCTATATCATATAGATAGCGACCAGATTGACTGTCCCTCAATGATCCGATATGGCTGTAATCCGTTTCCTGGTCCAGCGTGCTGACTTCTTCCAGGCTTGTAGGAGAAACTGAGTTTAAAAGTAGATTGTCATACTCATTCCAACGAACATAATCCAGGTGTAATCCATCGACATCATAGTTGTTGACGATTTCCATAGCGACATCAACCAGATACTCCCTTACCTCAGGCATGCCTGGTGAAAGGGCTCTATATGCTGGCATGGGTGCTCCGCCCTCATCGCGACATACCCAATCTGGATGCTCGGCTGCTGGTGCTCCTGGCACTGTGGAGGCCGCCTGAAAACAATTGAACCAGGCATGCAATTCCAATCCTCTCGCATGAGCTTGCTCAATGGCGTATTCAAGGGGATCATATCCAGGGGAAGAACCGCCTGCATAGGCACCCCAGGGTTCATAAGATGAGTTGTAGTAGGCTGTTCCGCTCTGTCGTGCCTGGAACAACACGCTGCTCATGTTCGCGGCTAAATGGTTGTCCATGATAGTCCGTATGCGAGCCTGATTTTGTTCGACGCTGCTACCTGCGCTTATGTGTTCCCAGGTGATGACCCAGGTTGCTCGGAACTCTTCGTTATCGGTTTGAGCCCAAACCATTGAAACCAATAATAGTAGCACAATACCAATTGTTTTTAACCGCATGTCTTCCTCCCTTTAATAAATCTCCATGAAGATAAGCATGAATGCACTTTAAGTAAGTAAATTTAGCATACTAACTATGAGAGAATTGAGTTTAAATTGGACAATTACAGTCAATAATAAAAAGGGCGAGTAAACACTCGCCCTTTTTTAAGAAACAATAGATTGCTCTTATTTTACAAGCAACATATTCTTTGCACTCACTTCTCCGTTAAAGGATAATTGATAGATATAAAGACCTGAGCTCAGATCTGATCCGTTAAACTGTGCAGTGTGAATTCCAACATTCAGATGTTCGTTCAGTAGTGTTGCAACTTCACGACCATTCACATCAAATACTGTCAACTCAACTAAACCATCCTGATGTAGCTCGAAAGGTATGTTGGTTGAAGGATTAAATGGATTGGGGTAGTTCTGCGCTAAAGTGTGTGCACTTGGAACTGTGATGGCAGGATCTACACCCTCAGGGTTTAGATTCCAAACAGAGATACAATTGTAGCCCCATTCAGCCAGATACATAACAGTTCCATCTGCATTCCAGGCTGCTCCACGACCATTGTAGACACCACCCTGCAGATAATCACCCTGCTGTATACCTATGGAATAAAGTTCATTTCCATCAGTATCGTAGACATACCACAGTGATCCATGCTCCTCGTCACCAGTAAAATTTATCTGAGTGTTTGCAGCATAAATATTACCGTCAGGACCTAAGGTTACATCCTCAGCCCAGAGATAGTCCACATGCTGAGTAATACTTGTATCACTTACCACAACAATGGTAGTATCAGTGCCAATGATGGTTGTATCATTGGAAATGGTGATGGTTGTATCCATGACACCTTCTGGCTCCCAGTTACCAATTACTGGAGTAGTCAAGTCTGGCTCATGGGGCAAAATACCAGGTGCATCACTATGATACTTGTAAACTCCCCCACCAGTCCAGGTACTTCCAAAATAGAGATCTGTTCCATCAGGGGAAACTGCGATAGCTCTATTGATTTTTGGAAATGCTGTTACAACATCAGTCTGAAATACCAGATCTGAGTTCAACATTTTAACTGGATAGTTTGAACTTACACGACCGATATAAATATTTCCGGCAGCATCAACAGCAGGTTTGGTCAATGAGGATCCATCTGGATGCTCATATTTTGCCATACCGGTACCATCAGTAGCATTAATCTTATACAGGGCACCATTACCAAGTGCAACCAGGATGTTTCCATCATGGGCTCTGGCCATACCCCGACAAGAAACTGTCAATGTATCTGTCACGCCACCCACGGTCACAAAATCGATGGGTGAAAATGAAAGGGGGACACCTGCTGCTGTTACTGCATGGATACCAATGGCATTTACAGTATCAGTGGCAGTTGGGTAGTAGCTTCCTGTGGTAACACCATACATGGTATACCAGATGTTTCCACTATTGTCAACAACGACGCTGTGAATACCCCAACCATCTGAGACCTCTAGCTCAGGGTAAGAAACCACAACATCATCAAACTCCCAACCACCGAACAGAGCACTGCTCAGTGTCAGAAATACGACCAGTACGGGTAGCATTTTTCTCATGTCTTTCTCCTTCTTCTTGTGTCTTTTTTTGTGCCTAAAGATAATTTATGTGAGTTCACATTCATTGCTTTATAGCACATCTTTGTTAATTATATCTAATTTCTTTAATCTCGTCCGTAATAAATAGCACCAGCCTGCCCCATATCGAGTTCTAAAACCCGCTGAGTGACATCGCCTCGAGCCTGTCTAACAATGTATAAATAGTCACCACTGCCCCACGATAATGCTCCAATTGGTGATGAAAGGATGGGTTCATGAAACGGGGAGAGTTGACCATTTTCGTAAATGATAAGAGGAGGATCAGTCATGTTTCCTAAGAATAATGAACCAGATTGAGAGATTGCTATTGATGTAATAGAGAGGGTTCCGTCTAGATCCAATTCATCTAAAGTTGTCAGCAGCAGTTTTTCTCCCAGGTCATCTCCTGTAATCTGACTGCTATATATACCTTTTTGCAGCACTACATCTGCATCATCAACTTCATTACCAACCACATAGAGATTCCCATCAAACACACGAATGGTTTTAATTTTTAGGCCATAAAAGGTTGAATCCACAGTATAGGTTTTAGTTTCTGCATCAAATGGATAAATCAAACCAGACACTCCAGCAATAAAGATGGTTCCATTTTCATTGAAATCAAAATCCACCAAGGCTTCAGGCAGGGCTTTAAACCAGAGACTCTCCACCACATCTGGAGGGGTTATTCTGGAAATGGCTGTGGTTATGATGAAATAATTTTTTCCCTCCGGTCCCATTTTCATTTTCCCAATTCCAGTGAGTCGGGTCGAATCGTAATAGGTGTGCAAACTATCCTGTTCAATGATATGGAGGTGGTTGCCTGCATTCACAAAGAGATTGCCGGAATTATCACATGAAATTGTTGAGATATATGTGTCACTATCAATAAAACCCCCAACCTCCTTCACAGCTGACACTACTGGAAATGGTTGGGAATATTCAGCAAAATAATAGGCGCCACGAACGGCAACTTTAACCTCAACGGAGTCTCCCGTGACGTTTGGCACTTGTACTCTAAGTTGGGTCAATGTTGAGGAAAGCACAGTACCAGGAACTCCATCAAAGAAGACGGTGTTATAAGCTACAGTTGAAGAAAAATTCTGTCCCGTAATATTGACCACTCCAATACCTGCAAACGAAATATTATTACTGCTAAAATTGCTATCAGGCACCACCGTCGCAATAACCGGATCGGGATTGCCTTCGACATTTGGATCGTATATGCTTTTCGGCTCCTCCTCACAGGCTATAAGTATGAAGAAGGTTGCACTCAATAACACAAGTGGATGGATAATACTCTTAAGTAATTTCATATGATTATGTCCTGTATTTTGCATAATACGTTACCTCCGATGACTAACGTACAATTATAAATTTCTTAAACGCAGATTGTCCATCTGGCGTCTCAAAATGTGCTATATATATGCCACTCACAACAACCTGTCGTTGATCTGTGTTCAACCACCAGTATTCTGTACCACTACCATTGCTATGATCGATGGTTTTGATAAGATCTCCCCTTTCGGTATAGATCCGAATGGTACAGTGACCGGGAACATCAAAAAATGCCAGTTTATCTGGGCTACCAATAAAGGTTTCCTGATGGATGTTGAATGGGTTGGGTACAACCCGAATATCATTTAGTGTACCGGGTCTCCGTTGGAGTGTTGCGCCTTCGGTAGTCCTGGTATAAAAACGACTGCTGTGGAGCGAGCCTGACGGATTGAGATTGGTGTTATTCTCAGTCCCATCATCAAAGGCAACCAGGTAATAGTAATACTCCTGACCCCTCACAGGTGAAATGTCATCATAATAGTAACTTAGCGCATTATCGGTGCCAAAGCCGCAGGCATAAATTTCTTCATAGGTCGTGTCTGGTTTTCCGATAGCGCGAAAAAGTCGATATCCGCCAAAATCAGGATCTGATTCCGAGGCACTGGGCAACCAGCTTGTATAAATCCTGTCCCCCCCTGATTCAACGGAAAAACTGCTGGGTGGCAGCGGAGGTTGAGGAATCTGAAAATTCGCATCCCAGTTTCTTTTGGCTCTTCCAAAAGTCAACATCAAAGAATCTTTTCCCGTCTCGACCCAGGTATTTTTGTATTGATTCAGATTTCCAGTTTCGTCGCCATTAGGCAATAGAAAAGGTCCATTATCACCAGGGGTGTCATAGGCTTGTTTCCACCGCTCGCCTATCATTTCGCACATCTGACGATTCAGTCCGTTGATTCCTTCAGCTTCCACAATGGTGACACTTTCACCTGGTCCAAGATCAAAGGGACCATAGGTCAACATGACATTTGTGCCTCCCCCATCATTGTGAACCTTGTAGGCATCATCGAAGAAATCTCCGAAGACTTCATCCATTCGGGTCTGGGCGCCCTTATTTGCACCAAATGGAATGCCACTCAGCATCTCATACAAACTTTTCATTTTGGGAGCATCTTCAAGGCGTTGATCACCAACCTGAGGATAGGTGTCCCCTGCATGCCACCCTAAAAAGGCGGGTTGATAGATCCAATCCTGACTGTCGCTGGCAGATCTATCTACATGAATGGCAATAGAGCCCACATGATGAGGTGAAGTCAGGCGACCAGTTGCAGTCATATCAGGTCCACCCAGATTATCAAAGGCGTTGTTTTCTCCCTGACCAGCCCAGGAGAATCCGGCTCTCAGCCAATCTACAATGGGATTTGCCGGCGTAATCTCCTCAGTGTAATGCTGGGGATAATTCTCACCACGGCGGGTAACCCAGGAATGTTTGCCATAACTTTGACCATCGCCGATGGTCCAGCTCGCTTCACGTCCACCAGAATAACGAGTACCCCAACCAAATCGAACACCCCTTAGAGTATCATTCAATTCAATCACATCGTCACTATTGGTATTTCCTGTATTTGTGAAAGTAAATTCCTTGATGAAATAGTTATCATGATACTGCTGACTGAAGGCATAGACTTTACGGGTCATGGTCAATCCCATGGAAGAATTGACAACGTTATTAATCACCCGATCAGCAACCTGGTCTGGATCAATACTATCGATTTCACCAGCATAGATGACTCGTAAATCATTACCATCAACAAACACATCTGGAGGTCTAAATTTGGCAGTCTGGGTCAGCTCCATTGGGAACAATCCAGTCTCTGCTGCTGCGAGAGTATAATAGATACCATAATAGGGCCAGAAGACACCTCTGGGATCTCTAAAATCCTTAACTCCAGCCCAGGCTCGTTTGATTACAGCATTGTCTTGATAGGGATAATCAGCCGGCCAGATGAGACCTTCATAGTAGGAATTATTCCATGCTCTTTCAGCACCATAGGCCGAGAAATGACTCTGGAGAGTTCCAACCCTCACATATCTCTTGGTGGCAGCATCGACCTGTCCATAAACATTTGCACCAATGAGAATCAGTATCGCCAAAAACAGTAGGTTTTTGATATAAATTCGATTCATCAGAAATTAAACCTCAACCCGAAAGTGAATTTACGGGGGTTTAAGAAAGTAAGAGATCGATAGTTGGGCATATCGATGTATGATTTAGTTTCCCGCCGGCGCTCATTGTCTGCAGCAATTTGGGGATCATTATCAGGATTTGGCACGAGAGCCTCATATGCTATATCATCTTCACGATATGCACCGACATAATCATCCCCATGATTTATGCCCTCTTCGAAGGAAAAGTTGAGAGAGGTGAGATAATCAGCATAGTCAAATTGATCTGAAAAGCCACTATAGCTCAAATATTTGTGGTCAAAGAGATTGGCAATATCACAAAATGCCACCAGAGACGAACCACCTACAGAAATGGATCTCTGAATACGCAAATCCACATCCCATCGAGACAACCATTGGACATAGACATCCCCTGCCTCAGGAGTATTATAAATAAATTGGCTTCCCGTTTTGTGGCTGGCCAGGAAACTAAGTTCAAATCTTTCTGCGGGGTGCATACCAGCCAAAGACGGTCCAAATTTATGAGGAGTTTTCATGGAAAGATTTGCACGAAAATAGGGTTGGGCTCTGGGTTTGCTATCCACGACGTTGAGATTTTCATAATCTCGCTGTTCCTGGGGATTCTGAAACTGACGTAACAGTCCAAAATAGCCACTGGTCTTTACCATATAGGTATAATTGATAAATCCTGAGAATATGCGACCCTTGGGCTTACTAAGCGTGACTTCAATACCACGAATATCCTGATAGTTATTGCTTTCTGCCTTACGATAGTGGACTGAGCCAGTGGCATTCTTATAAATCACCCAGCCCGGTTGTTGTGTAATGTCTTTATAGTAGGTGGCTAAATCGAGTATGTATGTGTTACTAAATCCATGTGAATAGCCCAACTCATAGGCAATGGTTCGCTCCTGTTCCAGTTCAGGGTTACCAAGATTGGTGACCAATCCGTTGGATTCTCTCTGAAGTCTGAACCGGTAGGTGGAACCCGCTTCGGAGTAAAAATGTCCATAATTGAAATACAATTTGGAATGATCGGTTATGGGATGGGAAATTCCCAATCTTGGACTTAGCGTAAATGTGGATTTTGCATTTTGTTTTTCTGCTAATTCCTCGAGATTACTACCCAGCCCTTGTTTAAAAAGATCATCATAGGCATCCAGTTCATACACATCGGTGTTGGCTGATGAATATTCTGCACGAAGACCCAGGTTTGCAATGAATCCCTCAAACTCAAGTTTGTCCTGAACATAAGCACTTAACCTGATGGGAGTTACATCATAGTTCATGGTCCTGGACCAGGTATCCTTATCACTTTCGGTGTAGGATCTTATCTGCAGGTCATAAAAATTGGCCTGTACCCCCATCTTGAGCTGATTGCTTGAATTGATCTGGTCGGTATAGTCTGCTTTCAGGAGTGTGGAGCTGGTGTGACTGGTATCCCGTCCCAGGTTCATCCAATCGGCAGAATTGTAACCATAAGGTGCTTCATCATGGAAATAGCCTGGAAATATTTCAAGTTTCGTGGTGTCTCGAGCACCCATCTCATAAGTCTGGTATTGGGTTTGCCCATGTTGGAAGACTATTTCATAATAGGAGTCAGAACTCAGCATATGGTTATAACTCACATCAAATCGTCCTCGGAATATTGAGTAGGGGCTATAATAAGCAGGCGTAAATAACCCTGTTGGTGTCACCAGATTAGCCACACTATAGGTTCCACGTAAAAGATTGCCCTCAGGCACTGTGGTCCAGTTGTATTGGTTTACTGAGTGCTCTTCTGAATAAAGCAATGTGGCAACCAGCTTCTGATTGGTGCTCAAATCATAATTCAATTTTAGACGGCTGGAGTTAGAGCTATATCCATCTCTGGACAAGGGAACAATAAATTGCTCTTCTTCACTTCTTATGGATAGATAAAATCTAAGCTTTGAGATTCCAGGAGCAGGACCACCAAAACCAAAGTCCAGTGTTTGATCTGGTTTGGTAATTTCACCAGTCCTGCGATGTTCATAAATCCATTCCTGTTGTGCTGCCGATGCAGTCATTCCAGTTTCTGTATTGTTATATGAATTCCAACCTTCAAAGCCTGGATACTGATCTTGAGTATATGTATCCCAGCCACCACTTCCAGTTCCAGTCCAGGCAACATCGTCATCCAGATAGGGGCGCATAAAATATGAATCCTCATCAAAAGGCGATATGCCATAGTGTTTGGGAGCAGCGGGACTATTCTGATAGTAGAAGGATCCTGAGTAATGATCTGCTGGACCCTCGGCTGTCACAATGTTAACAATACCAGACCGGATGTTGCCATACTCGGCATTGAATCCACCGGATTGAACCTGAATCTCTTCTACAGAGCTCAAACTCAAGGTTGTCACAGGTGCATTTGAGCGACTGTCGTTAGATAGGAAGCCATCAACCATAACCGCAGTCTGGGAAATCGAGCCTCCCCTGACCTGCATATTTTCAACACCGGCCTGGACACCCAGTACAGCAGTAACCGAGGAAATGGGCCATTGTTGGATTGACTCTGAATCCACGTTTAACTGACTCCCTGATAAATCCTTGGCAACAATGGGTCTCTCACTGATAACTGTGACCGCTTCCATGCCCAGAATTTCAGAGGACATAGATAAATCGATGGTTGATGTGAGTCCCATCACCACATCCACATTCTGCATAACCAAAGGAGCGTAACCAATCATGGATGCGCGCAATTCATGCTTACCTGGACGGATGTTTAGAATAGCATAATAGCCATCAATATCTGTGGCGGCACCAGTACCTAGATTAGAGATGAAAATATTTACGCCAATCAGGGGGTCACCTGTTTCTGAATCAGTGACATGACCACTAATCTTACCTGTGGTTGCTGAAATTATTGTGCTCACACAAATGAGCAGTAATAACACTCCGCGCCTTATCTGATTAGACATTACTCCCCACCACTCACATTACAGAGAGAATCTGACAGTCATCCGTTGTACATCGCCTAAGCGCCCGAAGGGCTCATAAGCATAATCAAAGGCAAGACCGAATTGCTGGATTCCGAGACCAAATGAAATATCATTCTCATCATTGGCAGACATGTATCCCGCTCGTAGAGCAAGCATATCGATAGGTTTGTATTCAAAACCAATTCTGAGTTGCTCTGCGTGTGAGCGATAATGCAGCACATCCAGGCTTACTAACATGATCTGCTGGCCCATGACATTTCTCACCAATTCAAAGGCATCCATTGATATGCCAAGTGTGAAGGTCAGGGGTAGTTGAAAGCCTTCCTTTTCGAAAACCACTTCATTTGAGAAATTTTTCACAGACATACCAAAAGCCAGCGTCTTCCATCCAGTCCTATAGATGGTTCCAAAATCAAAAGCATTGGCGAAAGCCAGATGAGACTTGACCGTATCAGGATTGCCATCATCATCGGGGTAAATACTCTTGCCATAATTAAGACCGATGTACTTGACATGAGCACCAACTGAAAACTTATCGTTGAGAGACTTGGCATAACCAAATCCAGCAGCAAACGCTGAAGGTGTGAGTATCTCAGTATCTTTATATCCCAGATCATTGTCCCAACGCTGAGTTCCCTGAATTTCTCCGTAGTCAACTGAAACAAAGGACAGTCCGAATACACCAAATTCACCGGTTCCTGGTTTAAAGGCAGCGGAGAAGGAGTTGTAGGCGATATCTGCAAACCACTGATTCTGACTGGCCATCAAGTCAATGCTGGGATTCATTCTGGCCATTCCCGCCGGATTGAAGAAAATTGAAGCAGAATTAGATTCAACCGTGGTCAATGCTCCAGCCATACCTCCGGCCTTGGCATCAGAATCAACACTTAAAAATTGAGCACCAGACTGAGCCAATTTTATCTGAGCCATGGCCAGACCGCCATTGAGGAGAGGAAGGATGAGCAGGATTCTCAAAATGTTCATATAATGATTTCTTAGACTCATTTTTAGTCCTCCCTCAGAATGGATAGTCGGAACTCTGTTTCTTCAACAGTCTCCTGTGGATCAAATTTTACAAAATATTTTTGGGGGCTAAACTCGAAGACTGTTCTCGATTTAATCAAGTGACATTCAGCGATAGTCTCCATATCAAGGGTGTTTGAGGTAGGTACCATCTCAATACCACTGGTGTCAAAGACCGAAAATGCATAGAAATCATCTGCATAGAAAATGTAGGTCCCTGCAGATGCTTCTTCCAGGTCCAACAGGCAATAGGAGGAATTTTTGATTTCTGGTAGATCAGGCAGAATTATGTTGAAGGTGGTATTCAACTCCACCAACTCTTTATTCAATGACTCCAGATATTCATAAGCAACGGCAAAACCAAGTGTGTCCCTTGCAAAATATGCCATTGCTGGTAGATCTGAATAATCCAACAAGGAAAGTCCCTGCAATCGATAGACTTCTGTATGCTCTCCCAGTGAGACCGCAGCTCCGGAAATCATGATGTCCCAGATTGAATCTGCCGGGACCAGACCGACACCAAAATCTATGTATTTATCTTCATCGGCGCTTCCCAGTACCCATAAGGTATCAATAGGGTCTGCACTAAAATCCGCAGATCCAACTGGATGTGTTTGGAAGTGTATCTCAATACTATCAAATGCTGCATCTGAAGAATTGTAGAAAAAGGAATTAAAAGCAAAGATGCTGGTGATACCCGCTTCTGTCTGCAAGACAAATACATCAGGAGTTATGATGGAATCTGCATCCAGCCAACTCTCGCCGATTCTTTCATTCTCAGCCATGGCCCGGTCAACTGTCTCATCACTCCATTGCGGTCCCAGAAAATTTATATCCAGAAGCGTGAAATCTTCGGCCAACCTACCTGTGAGTCGATCACAGGCGATATCATCATAATTTGTTTCTAATGGCTCAACTGGTTGGTAATCCTCACAGGATATCAGAAATGCTAGCGCAAGGATGACTAAACTACTGGTTAGCCAAATTTTTGAATTAGTGTTTTTCCTCATACTCATATCCTTTAGCGAATAATTATAATTTTGCGAAACGTTGATTGACCATCAGGTGTTTCAAAATGAGCGATATATATTCCACTCACCACAACCTGCCTGTATTCGGTAATAGAATCCCAGGACTCATCACCACTATTATCAGTATGTTCAATTGTTTTTATCAATTCACCACGCTCGGTATATATGCGAATGGTACATATACCCGGGATGTCATAAAAATATAGACGGTCTTCCCCAGACTCACTGAATTGGAGTTTTTTCGACTTGATATTAAATGGGTTAGGAACCACACGAATCTGACTGAGTTGATCCCCGGCAGGTCGTTTAAGGGAGGCTCCCTTATTGGTCATCGTGTAAAATTTGCTGCTGAAAAGTGGTGCACCAGGAGATACCTGATTCGTATTTCCATCGTCATAAGACACAACATAGTAGAAATATTTAAAACCACGCTTCGCTTTTACATCGGCCAATTCATTGGTGAGGTTATCCACATCACAGGAAAATATTTCCTCATAGGTCGTATCTGGTTTGTGAATCGCCCTAAAAACTTTATAACCCATAAATCCAGGATGGGTCTCAGCGTTTGAATCCCATGCGAGGCCAATTTGATCACCGCCTGAGGTCACGGTAAATTCAGCTGGCGGTGGTGGTGGTTCTGGTACCGCATAATCTGAAACATAAGTATCGATGGCGCGGTGAAATGTCTGGAAAAGCGAATCCTCACCAGTAAAGACCCACTTATTCTTGTATTCGTCCTTAGTACCTGGGATTGATCCATCAGGATTTAAAAGGTCGCCAACTGCAACATTACCGTCGAACCAGTTCCCACCTACCTCATAGCACATATCTCGACTAATTCCGGCAGCCGCTTCAGCCAGAACAATATGGATTTTCTCTCCAGGAGCCATGTCATAAGGTCCAAAGGCATGTAGCTGTGAATAACCACCTGGATCGGTTCCCCAGGTGTCTGCGTAACTGTCTCCAACTGCTTCAGCATGTGATTCAGGGGGATGACCCGCAGCCATATGGTTATATCTCGCCTGCATTTTGACGGGATTGAATTGATCATTGCTTTGGGTAATGGGTTCGTCAGAACCTGTGTATAAAGTAGTTGTTGGTTGATATAAGTCATCGCTTTGGTCAGTAGTAGATTTATCAGCATGGATGGTGACTACTCCCACAAATTGCTGAGCACTGAGGTGACCATCTCCCCCATCACCATAGTATGGAGAACCAATATTATCATGGCCATCGGCTGCCTGAGAATGCAATCCATGCCATGAATAGAGCGCACGAATTTCATCGTCTGCGGGATTCTCTCCAATCACTTCATTGATAGTGTTGGCGCCCCAGGCTGTATTTTGAGGGGCCCAATATCCACCAGCACCGTAGGGACCACTTTCCCTTGTCGGAGCATAACGATATTGCAATCCAAAGTATACACCAGTCAGTGTTTCACTAAATGAACTTCCGTCTACACTATAAATACCGGTATTCTCAAAGACATAATCAAAGACATGGTAGTTATCATGATTTTGATTTGAGAATCCCCGAATGGTCCGTGTCATTGTTATACCAGTGGAGGTATTGATAATATTTACGATTTTGCGATCCTCGATCATGGCAGCGTCGACACTATCTACAATATCCAGATACTGTAGCGTACTGGCTGGATCACCATCCACAAACACTGCGGGATGATCATATTTACCGTACATCTTAAAGGTTTGGGTCATGATCTCAGTTTTACCATCCACTGGACCACGGGGACCCACATGAGCCACTTTAAAATCAAATTCATTGTTTACCTGGTAATCGAAAAAATTGGTGGTACCAATCCACAAGCCTTTGGCGGCTTGAGCATCTTGAAAGCTATATTGTGCCGGCCAACGGAGACCATCCTGTTGATCCCGTATTTGACCAGTACGACCAACTTCAACCTCGCTACCCTCTTCAGAATACCAGTTATGCAAATTACCTACAGCAATCCACTTGCTTTCGGCGGCAGATATAATATTTACCAGTAGACCGATCCCGACCAGTATGCCAAGCGCCCTCCAATAAATCTTACTTCTCATTTTATTAGCCATCATAAATTTATTGTCCTTATTCATGCATCTGCATTCTTCTAGAAATCATAAGAAATATTTAGACCCAAAAAGATGTCCTGGGGTGAAAGAAATATGAACGAACCCTGGTTGGGCATATCGATATATGCCTTATTCTCAACCACTTCATCCAGAAAGCTCGATTCAACTTCTTCCCAACCAGCGACGTGATTGAATTGCAGGTAAGTCTCAGTGGCTGCATCATAATAAATACCACGCTCACTCCGTGCGTCGGCAGACAGCTTATCCACATCAGCAATCCATTCAATGGGTACAAAGGCGACATCGTCTGGTCTCACATCACCTGGATTATCATTGTGCTCAATACCAGGGAAAACGGGTTCACCGATGGCATCTAATTTGTCTTGAGGAAGCAATAGGGAGCCTAAATAGAAGTCATAGTCATGAATATCTTCAAAACCATACCCACTAAATATTTTAAGATTCAAGGCATTGTTGATGTCAGCAAAAAACTTGATACTCATTTTTCCTGCCTTGAAAATCTTGGATATCTTCAAATCCACTGATTTTGAATCCTGCCATCTAAAATTGTAACCAATACCTTCTATGCCTCTGGGATTGTATTCAAACCAGGAACCGGCTCTCCAACTGCTCAATACATTAAGATGCCATTCGGCCAGTGGTTTTTGGCTGAAGATGGTAGGTCCAAAGTTGCGAGGAGTGTGAAAATCCACCACTGATTTAACCCGTGGGGTCGGTCGCGGCTTACTCTGTACTGAATTGTTTTTCAGATAGTCCCTCTGCTCGCTGGGATTTTGATAATATTGTTTTACACCAAAATAGCCTGAGGTATTTACGCGATATTCAAAGTTTACATTTCCAGTAATCCAGTCACCCACCATTTTGGATATATCAGCTTCAAACCCCCTGATATCCTCATAACTGTTTGCTGTGAGGTGGCTATAATTCACCTGACCGCTGGCACTGATGTAGCGGGTCCAGTCCTGTTGATCAGTAATATCCTTATAGTAAGCAGCAAGATGGAGTAGATAGGCATCAAATAAGGCATGGTCATAGCCCAACTCATATGAAATGGTCCTGGCTTGATCCAGATTAGGATCACCAATAATTGACAGTTGGGTGAGATCTTCGATTTCTCGATCGCCATTGAGAACCACCTTGCGTTGCACTCTAAATAGACTTTCAGTGGTTGGGACTTGTCGATAATGACCATAGTTGAAATACAATTTTGAATTAATGGTGATGGGATGTGAGATTGCCAAGCGCGGACTCAGGTAAAAGCGTGTCTTCACATCCTCTTTCTCAAAGTTGTCCTCTGCACTCTGGCTATAGCTTGAGGAGTAAAAACTTTCATCATAGGGGTCAACCTTGTACCATGAGGTATTGGGACTGATAAGCTCGGCGTTGAGACCCAGGGAAGCGATAAAACCCTCAAACTCCATTTTATCCTGGAGGTAGGTGGTAAATCGATATGGAGTGTAATACATCCGCGACCAATAATTTCCTTCAGGTAAAAAGTAGTTCAATGAACCAAATTCCATTTCCAGATCATCATACACAAAATCAAATCCAGCCTTGATTTGGTTGTTCTGGTTTACTTGATTTACATAGTCTCCACTAATGGCAGTGGTTTTTACCACAGACTGATCTCGGGAGGTACTTACTGCACCACCCATATTCATATTACCATCGATAGTACTAACAGGAGTACCATAGAAGCCTACTGGACCTTCATCCACAAAATAACCATCAAATATCTCATAGACTTTGTCTAGATTTCTCTCAGGACCTGGAGCTGTATCATATTGTTTCTTTATGTGTTTTGCTATGATCTCATAATAGGAGGAAGAGCTGAGCAAGTGCGTGAATTTTGCAGAATAGGTTGCATGTGAAACGGCTGTAGGTGCCCAGTATTCATTGGAGTACAATCTCCAGGGCATGGTGAAACCCGAACGGTTGACCTGTGATGCCAGATCCCATACTGAGGACATATAACTGGTTAGTCCACCTCTGGATGAGGTGGTAGCAGTAAGATTTCCAGCCATATAGGTAAAGTTTAATTTTTTGGTTTTGTCCACATCAGAAGTCAGTCTCAGCAAGGTCGTCCTGGACAGGGTTCCGCTTTCAGAGACAGGATAGAGGTATTCACTGTTCTCCTGTCTATAGGAAAGAAAAAATCTCAAATTGCCCAGGTCCTCACCGATAACTGGAACTGGTCCCCCAAAACCACCATCAATGTTTATATCAGGATTGACAATATTTCCAGGTTTGCGATACTGCCATTCAAATAATCTTTTTGCCGCTGAGGGTGTTAAATCGTCTGAGGGATCATCATTTGCCAGCGTGGCTTCTGAAACTGCATTCCAGCCCACAAATGAAGGATATTGACGTTGGGTGTATTTATCCCAGACCGTGTATGCTCCATCTTCGTTAAAATCGGTAAAGGTTTCGCCTTCATCCCAATATCCATTGTTATTGGCGTCAGTATAGGTTTCACCAACCTCAGTACCGGTCCAGGCTACGGCATCATCAAGATAGGGCCTCATATAGAACGAGTCTTCATCATAGGGTGATATACCGAAATGCTTTGGTTCTGCGGCGCTATGCTTGATAGTCAGGGTTCCACTGTAACCACCACTTCCGTCCTTGGTTACTACATTCACCACACCAGATCGAACGTTTCCATATTCAGCACTAAAGCCACCGGTTTGAACCGAAATTTCTTGTACCGAGCTAAGTGGAATGCCTGTGATTGGTTTATTGGTTCTCTCATCTTTCAACTCAATCCCATCAATCATGAGAGCTGTTTCTTCAGTTCCACCACCCCTGACAGAAAAACCACTCACTCCAGCCTGAAGGGTCAATACTTCGGAAATACTAGTGACTGGCAACTCCTCTATCCCCTCAGCTGTAACACTGCGCTGGCTGGCAGCCACATCCATCTTTATTACTTTGCGTTCAGCGACGATCACAACTGATTCACCTTCAAGTACCTGTTCTGCCATTTCAATATTAACGGTTTGAGTTCGATCTATTTCTACGCGGATATCTTCAATGGTGTATTGTGAATAGCCAATCATGGTCGCTTTTAAAGTTTGATATCCTGGTGGAACATTAAGTATGACGTAATAACCAGTAATATCAGTAACCGCCCCAAGGCTGGTTCCTTCAACAATGATATTGACGCCGATCATGGCTTCACCGGTGGTCTGCTCAACCACCTCTCCAGAAATTTTGCCGGTGGTTGCTGCCATGGTAGTGGATGCCAGGACTAACATGATAAGGAATAGACTCGCTTTTCTCATATATCGTTCCTCAAGCTGTGAAATTTTTATGATGGGGTGTCAGTGAACCCACCAAATTCCAGATAAAATGTTTCGTGTTAACAACCATAATTTTTATTGGATTAACCTATGGAAATCTAGAGCAATAAAGTGGACAAGATTGTAGAACCTTGACAAACACATTTGTGTGTATCTCCATCAATTTTGAATTGCTGAAATATAGGGATTCAATCAGTTAATACTAATTATTTATTAACTAGAGGATGAGGACTTGCCTATTCCCCTATCTCATTGTTTTTTATAGTCAAAAGGAATCATCCCATATAGAATCATGAGATGGATTATCCCCTTTTAGCGAGAGTTTTTCCCGTTAGAAAAGGTTTAAATCAATGTGCCTCTAACCAATTGTCACCGACCCCGATATCCACTGTCAGTGGAATATCCAAATTGACGGCGTGTTCCATGGTCTCCCTCACAAGAGAAGTGAGCGCTTCTATTTCATCATCAGGCACTTCAAACACCAATTCATCATGGACCTGCAGGATCAGCTTACTCTTTAGACCTTCAGCTTTTATTCGCTTATGTACCTGGATCATAGCCAGCTTAATGATGTCTGCTGCCGTTCCCTGAATGGGCATATTAGTGGCAATGCGTTCTGCCCCTTCCCTGCTCATTCTGTTGGAGGCATCAATATCTGGAACAGGCCGCTTTCTGCCAAAGAGGGTCTGGACGAACTTATTTTCCCGGGCGAACTCGATGGTCTCATCCAGGTAATTGCGTATTCCGGGATATGTGTTGAAGTAATCGCTGATCAATTCAGCAGCTTCTCCTCTGGATATTTCCAGTTCATTGGACATCCGAAATGGACCAGCCCCATACATGATACCAAAGTTAACTACCTTAGCCCGACGACGTTGGTCCTCAGAGACACCAAAGAGATTGGTACCGAAAACATGAGCAGCAGTGGCCGTGTGAATATCTTCCCCATTTTTAAAGGCCTCAATCAGACGCGCGTCCTTTGAGTATTGAGCCATGAGCCGCAGTTCGATCTGGGAATAATCAGCTGCCAGAATTTTCCAGCCGCTGGATTGAGGTCGAAAAGCCTTTCGGATGTCCCGACCCAGTTCAGTTCTCACTGGTATGTTCTGAAAGTTTGGATTGGTGGAACTCAAACGTCCTGTGGCTGCAATGGTCTGGTTAAAATTAGAATGAATGCGACCAGTCTTTTCATGAATAAGCAATGGCAAAGTATCAGTGTAGGTCGATTTGAGTTTAGCAACTTGTCTATAATCCAGCATATAGCGCGGGATAGCATGCTCCTTGGCCAGTATCTGGAGGACATTCACATCGGTGGAATAGCCTGTCTTGGTCTTGCGGATAGGCTTGATACCCTTTTTCTCAAAAAGAATCTCAGCCACCTGCCGCGGAGAAGCCACATTAAACTCTTCGCCAGCTTCTTCGAAAATGGCTTTTTCAAGCCTCACCAATTCTTTACCAAGGCTCTCTGACATATCATTCAGAATCCCGGCATCTACAAAAGTACCTTCACGCTCCATGTCCATAAGCACGGGAATCAGGGGCAGATCGATGTCATCCAGAACCGAGTTGAGCTGGTCCTTCTCAATTTTTTCTGCGAGTATCTCGTAGAGTTGAAATGAAATGTCTGCATCTTCGGCTGCATATTCACTGATGACATCCAGGGTTACCAGATCCATGGTGATTTGGTCTTTGCCCTTACCGATCAGTTCTTCTATGTGGATAGGGTCAATACCGAGATATTGGACACTGAGGTCATTCATTCCATAACCACGCCCACCTGGATTCACCAGATACCCTGCGATTTGTGAATCAAATCCAACCCCGGCAACATCAATTCCATAGCTTTTCAGCACAGAAAGATCGAATTTGAGATTGTGCCCCGTCTTCTTTATGGTCTCTGAGTCCCAGAATGGCTTGAGTTCTCTGAGAACAATATCAATATCCTCAGGGGTAAAACAGCCATCCGCTGGGTTTGGATATTTTACAGCGATATAAACGGCACTATTTGCTTCCCACGCAAAGGACAGCCCTACAATTTCTGTGGTGAGTACATCCAGACTGGTTGTTTCCAGATCAAAGGCTACCATCTGTTTTGTTTTAAGGGTTTCCACCAGCTCAATAAGTTCGGGGATGTGTTTTACCACGGTATAGTTGCGAGATCTCTCCTCCCTCACTGGCTCATCACCCGTTGAATAAAGTGTGCGTACATCATCAAGAGGTTTCATGAGATTGAAAAGCTCAAATTCCTGAAATACGCTACGTGCTGCATCAATATCCATGGATTCGATGCGAATCTCATCCCAGGATGGCATATCGTCCATATCCGTTTTAATAGTGACCAATTCTCGGGATAAGAGTGCCTTTTCCTTATTCTCTTCCAGCTTGAGCTTCAATTTTGGGTTTTTAACGTCCTCCAGCTTCTCATATAGCTCAAGCATGGTTCCATGCTCCTGAATCAGCTTAACGGCGGTTTTAGGGCCTACACCGGGCACACCTGGGACATTATCAGAGGCATCGCCCATGAGTCCCAGCAAATCGATGATCTTTTCAGGTGGAACGCCCCAATTCTCCTCCACGAATTTAGCAGTCCAGACGACATTGTCTTTTGGATTCACAATTTGGACGTGGTCATTCACAAGTTGAGCAAAATCTTTATCACCAGATAGCACTCTTACTTCAAATCCCTGTGCTGCACCAAGTTTGGAGAGGGTTCCAATAATGTCATCCGCCTCAAAACCTTCACGCTTCAAATAGGGTATATTTAGTTTGGTGACGATATCGTCGATGACAGGCAGCTGGGCAGCCAGATCGTCAGGCATTTTTTCGCGGGTGGCCTTATAATCCGGATATTGTTTGTGTCTGAATGTCTTTTCTTTGGTGTCCATGACCACAGCCAGATATTCTGGATTCTCACGGGTCATGAGCCGCAGCATGGCATTCATAAATCCAAAAATGGCACTCACCAACTGCCCCTTGGAGTTGATCAGGGGATTTCTGATGAAGGCAAAGTGAGATCTGTAAACGAGAGCTGAGCCGTCAATTAAATATATTACATTAGATTTTTTATCGGTCATGATATATCCTGCTTATGGTTGAATTTGCTGAGATATAAGCATTTCGACATGCTTATGCCAGCATGAATTACCAGTTTTACTGGACTGAAACTGAGTTTAGTTGATATCACCCAGAGGAATGAACGTGTCAGCCTGCCCAGAGGCATACAATTCATAAGCGCCAGCATCATCGATTTTCAATTTAACAATACTCCCTGGCTCATAAACGCCTGAAACAATTACCTGCTGGTCAATCTCAGGTGCATCCCAGATAGTGCGACCCAGCATTTGCTGATCATCATCTGGATCTGGACTATCTATGATGATATCCAGCTCTTGCCCTATCAGAGCCTGATTATTGTTGAAGGCAATGCTATGCTGGAGATCCATAACGGCATCCATTCTCTGGATTTTTACTTCCGTCGGGACATCGTCTTCAAGATCAGCGCCACTGGTATCTTCTTCCTCAGAATAAGTGAATACACCTAGACGATCAAATTGAATCTCTTCCAGGAAATTTAAAAGAATATCGAAATCGTCATCAGTCTCACCTGGGAATCCAACGATGACAGAGGTTCTCAATTTCAAGTGAGGTATCTCCTGACGCAGTTCCAAAAGCAATCTGCGGAGCCCATCGGCGTCAAGACCTCGTTTCATTGATGTCAGCATATTTGTAGAGGCATGTTGAACCGGAATATCCAGGTAAGGCAGTATCCGCTTGGCATTTTTGAAGATGGGAATAAGCTTCCGAGAAAAATGGGAAGGGTGAGCATAGTGCAAACGGATCCAATCCAGGCCTTCAATCTCATCCAATTCAGTCAGTAGTTCATGCAGATAACGTTTGGGTTTCAAGTCCCAGCCATAGGTTGTCGTGTCCTGTCCTATCACCATCATTTCCCTGACACCACGTGCCACCAGAGATTTGGCTTCACTGACCAGCGAATCTACTTCCCGACTACGTTGCTTACCTCGCATAAGAGGTATTGCACAAAAGCTACATACATTGTCACAACCCTCGCTGATTTTGAGATAGGCATAGTGACGGGGAGTCAGGAGTTTTCTACGATGATCTGGATCGTCGGCCAGGTGCGGTTTGGAAGCGATATACTCAAAAATATTCCGAAAATCTTCGGTGACAAAAAACTTATCAACCTCAGGCATTTCAATGGTGAGCTCTTTCTTGTAACGTGCTGATAGACAGCCAGCTACAAGTAACTCCTTAAGCTGACCATCGGTTTTTAGCTGAGCGGCTTCGAGGATGACCTCAACCGATTCTTGCTTGGCGTCACCGATAAAACCACAGGTGTTAATGATGATGGTACTGGCGTCCTCAGGTTCCTCAACCAGCTCTATCCCGGCAGATTCAAGTCCCCCGGCAATAATCTCACTATCAACAGTATTCTTCACACATCCAAGGCTGATGATGTGGACTTTTTTAGTTTCTACTGGGGTAATCATATATATTCTCTTTTAGCGATGACATTAATATTAAACCGTTAAAACGGTTAGTAGCTCATTGTGGTTATAGTAACCCACGACTTAAGTCGTGGGGTAATGACATTCGTGAGTTCAGTAACCGTTTCAACGGTTTATCATAATAATGGTGTAGCCCACGACTTAAGACGTGGGCTGATTCACATTCATGAGAGGTAGGGTCGTAATATATTACGACCCTACCTCAAATAATGCCTGCACATAACTCGCTGCATCGAAATCCTGGATATCTTCTTTTTGCTCACCAATGCCGATGTACTTCACGGGGATATCTAGATTGTGATGGATGGCAATGGCTATCCCACCTTTGGCAGTCCCATCCAGTTTTGTTAGAAAGAGATGATCCACTGGCGTGACCTCGGAAAACTGGCGCGCCTGAATCAGGCCATTCTGTCCTGTTGTGGCATCGATGGTCAATACAGTTTCATGAGGTGCACTGGGAATAACTTTTTTGACTACTCGCTGAATTTTATCCAACTCAATCATCAGATTCTTCTGGGTGTGCAATCGGCCTGCTGTATCAATGAGAACCACATCTATGCCCCTCTGATTCGCACTTTGCAGCGCATCATAAACAACTGCACTTGGATCTGCAGCTTCCTTTTTGGTCAATTCGGCACCACTCCGTTGTGACCATATCTCAAGTTGTTCTATGGCGGCTGCGCGGAAGGTGTCACCAGCGACCAGGAGTACGCTTTTACCCTGACTGGTATAATGGTAGGCCAGCTTTCCAATGGATGTAGTTTTGCCTGTTCCATTGACTCCCACAACCAGAATGACATGAGGTTTTTCAGAAACTTCCATGGGGGTCTGTTTAACTTCCATACGCCGCATAAGATCAGATTTTAGAAATTCTACTACTGAATTCATCTCCACAACCTGGTTGAGGGGAAAATTCGTTCGCAGATCCTCAATGATTTCTATGGAGAGTTCCACGCCAATATCTGCAGAGATGAGAATCTCTTCAATCTCCTCGAGCAATTCATCTGTGAGGGGAACTGATCCGGTAAATAGCTTGCTGATACGGTTGTTAAACTGTGTACGAGAACGGCTTAAACCTTGTTTAAGTCGATTAAATGCAGACGAAAATATCATATTTTGACACTTTACTTAAGGATTAAAAATCAGGCGTTACGAGGGTTGCTTGACATCAACCTGATAAAGGTGGTAATACCGTTTCAGATAAAAGAATAAGGAGGCGGTCCCAACAGCAACGGTTAGATAGAGTAGGTATTCAGCCCAGGGATTAAGATCAAATATCATGAGTATGAAGGTGATGCTGGTCAGGAATATAGACCATTTACCAGTTCGATTTGCCTGCATATCACGCTTTGAATCCTTACTCACATAGTATCCCAGGCCAAATATTAAAAGCTCTCTCAAGACGACAAAAGCCACAAACCAGCCTGGTATTGCCTGTGAGATTGGTTTCGCAAAAAATAGGACACCAAATACAACAATTTTATCTGCCATGGGATCAAGGAATTTCCCAAAGCGACTCACTTCATGATAGGAACGTGCAAACCACCCATCCAGATAATCTGAGAACATGGCGAGAATGATCCAGAATACGGCCCACATGGGAAATTCTGCAATTCCCCCTTCCCAGGTATTCAACAAATACACGAGAGGAAAGACCATAAAAGCTCTGGCCAATGAGGTCAGATTTGCGGCAGTGAGAAACTTTTTTATGGTTGCATAATTTACCATTTATTGACTAAACCTAACTCCGTATTTTTCTAGTTCAAAGTCAGGGTCAGAAATAAGTTCCTGTGTCTGACCCGTTCTGGCAATTTTTCCATTAATAATACAGATAATATCTGATGATTGCCTTACAAATTCAGCATTATGCGAGATGACGATAACCCTCGCATTCGAGCCGGTCAAATTATGTAATTTTGATAGAAGCACCATGTTTTCTTTTGCTGTCACACCAATCTCTGGTTCATCAAGGATTAAGCGGGTTGGCTCAAGATAAAACACACAAACCAGTGCCATGCGTCGACGTTCTCCCCCACTCATGAGCAAAAAGGGAAAATGAAGCATTCCTTCAGGATTAGAGAATCCAAGTTCCTCAATAAGACTGATCAATCTGGATTGGTTTATTTCCTGTGAGAGCAAAGCGCTAAGTTGTTCACTTACGTTTTCAGCAAATAGAAAACGGTTGAGATGTTGAGGTAAATAATACCATTTTTCACCTGGGTTATGAGCTGATATCTCTGCCAGAGTTTCCCCATAGGTACTCTTACCAGATCCATTTTTCCCAATGATGCAGGTATATCCCACACCGTTTATGGATAGCTCAGGAGCTTCCAGAAAAAAGTCTGTATTGTCGTTGTACCGCTTGCTCAGTGCTGGAAGTGTGTGACTCATAGGGCGACCAGGTGTACATCGGATTGATCCAGATCGATGACATGGGTTCCCCACGAGAGCTCTGAGGTGAATTGGGTGACATGTATAACTGTTTTGCCGGCTTGATGGGCTTTTACTAGAAATGTTTTGAGTAGGGCTGCTTTGGTCTGATCTAGATATGAACTGGGTTCGTCTAATATCAACAACGGCGCATCCTGCAACATGAATTGAGCCAGTGCCAGGGATTGTCTTTCTCCCCCTGACAAACTGTCCACGCTCCGATTCATAAGGGTGTCCAAGCCCAAAGTCTGGAGAATGTCCAACATATCAGGACTCCCTAAACCATCACCCCCGTAGCTCAATTCTTCAGCTACAGTTTCGGAGAAAAAAAGATCCTCAATCTGTTGAGTAAGATAGGCTAACCGATTGGTTTTTATGGCTTCGGGATATCCCGGCCTGACGATTTTATCATTTAATAGGACTTCACCTGAATCTGGTTTTACCAAACCCAGAATAAGCTTTACCAGACTGCTTTTGCCGCTGCCATTTCCACCAATGATGGTCACAAATGATGCAGATGAAATGCATAGGTTTAGATCCTGAAATATGACTTTTTGATATGTTTTCCAGCGATAAGTGAGTGCCAGATTTTTGACCTGAATATGGCACGACATGGTTTTATTTCTCGCGTTGAATATTGTAATCAATAAACTGAATCATGGAGTGTTTAACCGCAGAATCTGGGAAATCGCTCAGCGCGGTCTTGGCTTTGTCAGAATAGTCCTGAAGTTTTTGTTTGGTGTATTCCAGCCCCCCATAACGATTGATAAACTCCAGGACATTTTGTTGAATAACCTTGTCGCTACCCTTTTTGGTCAGGCGTTTAAACTCTCGTTTCTCCCGCTTGTCACACTGCTGCAGCGCATGTATCAGGGGTAAGGTTACCATGTTGTGTTTGACATCCAGACCAATGGGTTTCCCGACAGATGAAGCACGTCCTTCAAAATCGAATAAATCATCTTTGATCTGAAAGGCAATTCCAAAATTCCGGCCATATTCATAGAGGGCATCCCACACCTTTTGGTCATCAGATGTAGTCATGGCACCCAGCTTACAACCTGTGGCAAGGAGCGAAGCAGTTTTATCTTCGATCATATCATAATAAGCGTCTTCGGTCATGGTATCAGAACGAGCACGATCAATCTGGTCAATTTCACCCGTCACCAGCTTGTCAGCGGTATTTGCCAGGATCTCCAACATCTCTGGATGCTTGAGAGCCACCATTTTCACAAGCGCCTTGGAAAACAGATAGTCTCCAATAAGCACGCTGATTTTATTGCGCCAGATAGAGTTGATGCTGGGGAGACCCCTTCTGGTTTCAGCCTCATCCACAACATCATCGTGAACCAGAGTAGCAGTATGCAAGACCTCCACAAGTGTGGCAGCGGAATAAGTTTGTTCGGTGCACTCTCCACTCAGTCTGGCCGAAAGCAGCAAGAGCATAGGGCGCATCTTTTTGCCCTTCTGGGCAATGACATATTTCATGACCTGATTAATCAGGAACACATGGGATTTGAGAGAATTCTCAAAATAATGCTGAAAGCTATTCAACTCAGCCTGAATAGGCCGAAGGAGATCATCCAAGGAAATCTTCAAGCAACTCGTCCTCTTTATTTATTCCTTCAGAATCAACTTCTTCCGATTCGGCTTTTTCCTGCTTTTTTTGTTTCACAAGTTTCGCCACAAAAATGCTGACTTCATAGAGGAGAACCATGGGCATGGCTACACCCACCATAGTAAAAGGATCAGCAGGTGTAAATATTGCTGACACCATGAGTATACCGAGATATGCAAAACGACGAATTTTCCTTAGAATATTGGGGGTCACAATACCGATTTTGGCCAGGATGAATACAATGACGGGAAGTTCAAAGGCCATTCCTGTAAAGAGTATAAGAATTGTGATATAATTGAGATAGTCAGTGATGGTTACGTAGTTAACAAGACCTTCAAGACCATAATTCAGCACTGCAAAAAATTTCAGTGACCAGGGTATCATTACAAAGTATGAGAAAAGCCCCCCTATAACGAAGCTCACAATAGTTGTGATAATGAGCATGGGAGCGAAAGAACGCTCATCATCCAGAAGTCCGGGAGCAATAAATTTCCAAACTTGATGAATAATGACTGGTAGGGAAAACACGATACCCAGGACCACTGCCACACGCATTTTAGCTAGGAAAACACCAAGAATAGTGGTATTCAGTAGGTCCAGTTTGGGTTCAGTGTTTTCAATTGGAATGCTCAAGATGTAAATGAGCTGGTTGGAAAATATAAAACCGACAATAGCAAAAAGAAGAATACTACTAAAAGCTTTTATCACTCTCCACCTCAACTCTTCGAGGTGATCCAGCAGGGGCATTTCGGTATTACTTACTTTTGACATAGTCGATTAAGATAAAAGGATTAGAGGTGAGAAAAACCCCAATTGAGGATAGATGTGAACAATTCTAATCGATCTACCACCTTCAATTAGCCACCACCTTTGATTTTGTTTTCAATAATCAGCATAGGGATGTATTTGAAATCTGATTTTTTCAGCCATTAATATTTGGAAATATTGAATTTGAATTACCCCGTGTTGCGCTTTATACTATTTGCTGACTATGAATCGATGGTGCATACAAAAGAATCAACAAGCTGTCTCAGATAATAAATGGATCAAAAATAGGTCTATTTCGGGATTCAGTCTGGTCGAGCTTATGATTGTCATACTCATTATTGCTGTGCTTGCGGCTGTTGCTGTTCCCATCTATCGTGGTGGTATCCAAAAAGCGGTACGAGCAGAAGGCGAGGCTGCTCTCGGGTCAATACGTAATGAAGTTCGAGCTTATTACGGTGAGTGGGGTGAATACCCTAATGAGGAATTAGGTCAAGTTATGAACCAGGATTGGCATAACATTCAACCTGGTGAATTGGATGGCAACAATTTTACTGAAATGTCCTATTACTACCAGGGAGGTGGTTCAATCTACCTGATTGGAGTTCATCGGGGACAGGTAATGGATTTGCACCGCTCCCTCAACCAGGATGGCCTTTTTCAGGACTGGGATGTTAAGGTTGACGAATAATTACTAAACTGCAAAGCTACTCTAAAAACTGAACCAACCCCTAACCCGCTTTTACTTCGCTCCATCCTTTAACAGAAAATCCACAATTTTTCCTGGCAAGATGCTCATGACATTCTCTGTGATCATGGCTTGATCCAATTGCTTCCTTCTCTCTTGCGTCCAAAATGTGTGAAGGACTTTTTCATCAATATGAGAAGTAATTTTAAAAAGAATCCTGTCTCTGAAATTCTGGCGGATGATGCCGTGTTCATCTAAAAATTTGCGATGTTTAACCAGAGCATCTGTTAAATCTGGCATCCCCTCATCCTTGAGTGCACTGGTTTTAATTACCTGAGGTGGCCACAATCCTTTTTCAGGATGTCTCATCTCCAGCATGGATTGAATCTGAGCAAAAGCTTGATTGGCACCTTGTCGATCTGCCTTATTAATTATAAACAGATCAGCAATCTCCATAAGACCTGCCTTCATGGCTTGAATATCATCACCAGATTCTGGAACAAGAACCACCAGGGTAGTATCAGCAGCCTTGGCGACATCCAACTCCACCTGACCTACTCCCACAGTCTCATAAACAATAATGTCATAGCCAGCAGCATCGAAAATATCAGCTGCATCCTGGGCCCTTAATGCCAGGCCCCCATGACTTCCACGGGTGGCCATGGATCTGATGAAAACACCCTTGTCAGCATAGTGGCGTCCCATGCGAACTCGATCTCCCAGAATAGCCCCTCCTGTAAAGGGACTGGTGGGATCAACAGAAATGACAGCAATTCGTTTGCCCTGGTCACGCCAATAGGTAATGATTCGATCGACCAGTGAACTTTTACCAGCTCCTGGAGGGCCTGTCACTCCGATCCGATATGCTCGACCCAGATGCTTAAAGAGCGCATCTGTAATTTCCATATCGAGATTATCGGTATTTTCTACAAATGAAAGCGCCCGGGAAATGGCCAGGCGCTTGGAATCTAATATTCCATCTAAATCAATTTTCATGGTGGGTAGGATCAGAATTTGAGCTGATATATTTCCTTAAACTTGCTGTATTTACGGATAATCACCTTCTGCCCATCGCGGGTAAGCCAATTTTTCTCTTCTAATTTTTTCATCATGCGCGAAACCGTTTCGCGAGTGGTTCCAGCCATGTTGGCAATATCCTGCTGCATGGGCATATTCCCTAGGGTGACGTCACCCATTTTATAGGTTCCGTTTTCTTCAGCCAGACCAATGAGGATGGACGCAATCTTACCCTCGGCATCACTGAGGGTCAAATATTCGAGGTGCATATCGGTTTTACGAAGACGCAAGGCTAATTCCATCAATAAGGCCGTAGCCACTGTGGGATGGTGTTCCAGTAGGTCCAAAAATTCTCGGCGATTGATAGTTTGAATTTTGCATTCAGTCAAGGTAATGACATTGGCAGATCTGGTTTCTCCATCAAGGATGGCCAATTCACCAAAGAAATCTCCTTCTCGAAGGAAGGCCAGGACAGCTTCACGTCCATCTTCAGCCAGACGTGTTACTTTTACGGATCCTGTTTCAATGACAAAAAAATTGTCCCCAGATTGTTCCTGATGAAGGATATGCTGATCTTTATCGTAGGTTTTCTCCTGACATACCTCAGCAAGATGTGTGAGCACTTTGTCGTTTAAATCCGAGAATAAAGGAACCAACCTCAATGAATCTTTGATTTCATCTAACCGATCGCTCATCCTGATCTCCTCCTGGTGACAACTAAGTCAAAAATATTTTGAGTTTGAAATCCGTGATATTAAAAACTCGTTTTCAGCAACATTATTAAATATTCAATAAAGTAGGCAGAAATGAGGCAAAGCAAAAACAGAAAATTCAAAATAGAAAATTATTTAACCTGCTGCGCCAGAGAAGAAGGACATGCAAATGCTTGATTTTTATTTCCACTTAAAGCGTTGACAGAGGTGTGGTGCGCATCTATATTCGCGGGCATTTTTGAGGAGAAAGAAAAAATATGCCTGTAAAAAAGACCATCGCGAAACGTATCAGACAAGCTGAAAAAGCCCGTATACGCAATAAGCATTATAGTACATTGATGAAAAGCGCTATCAAAAAAGCCATGGCTGCAGACAATGCCGAGAACGCAACTGCTCTTGGGCGTTCTGCACTCGTTATTATTGACAAAGTAGCTGCTAATGGAATTATCCATAAAAATAAAGCTGCCAATCAGAAATCACGTGTTGCCAAACATATGGCCACCTTTTCCTAAAGCACTTTTCTGCATTTTATAGTCGCTTCGACTATAGCGTCATTTAGACCGGTGATTCACCGGTCTTTTTTTTACTATCAAGAATAGAGCATCACGCATTTGGACATTGAGCTGTCATCCTGAGGCTCTCGAAGGACGAAATGTCCTTTTCATGTTTTCAGAATTGAGGCTTCGACCAGCCTGCGCACTCCAGTACTACGGCCGGGCAGGAAGTCTCAGCCGCCGGGCAACAGGACATTGAGCTTGCCTGCCCAGCCGAAGCTGGATCTTGTACCCGTCGAAAGGTGCGAAGGCTGGTCGAAATGTCCGACAGTATTTGTAGGATAAAAGGCTTCGAGAGCCTCAGCCTCCAGGTATAAGTGCTAGTATACTTCGTTGGTCAAACAGTGGACAGAACCACCTGCATAGCGAAAACTGGTCAGGGGTGTCACGTATCTCTGGATACCCATCTCAGCCAGCTGGTCTTCAATACCAGGGGTTGAAAACCTACTGCTATTTACCATGATACCCGGTGCAATGAGAGCATTCACTGCATAATCTCCCAGTTCATCCTCCACACCAGAGGCGTCTAATAGTGAGACTTCCATAACTTTTACACCTAGCGAACGGATCGCGCGCATGCTTTTTTCACTGAGCATATCTGCAGTCACAATGACAGCTTTCATTTCATTTTCCACTGTGACAACTGGGGTAAAGACAGTATCCAGATGGTATCCTTCTGATTCTACCAGGATGTAATGATCTGGACGAATGATGCTCCGTACAAAATCATGCCCAGCCTTGTTGGAACGAGATAGACCACCGAAGTAGTAGCTGCCATGACTGGTTTCAAGATAATTGATATCACCGCCCTCGAGAAGAGCGCCTTCTGGTAGAGTAACCACCGTTTTTCCAAGTTTGGATTCCACTAATTTGGTATGGAACTCACCTTCATAGATGCGGTCTTTTACACTAAAACGACTTTTGATCCAGATGCCCCTGAAGATCATTCCCCCATCTCGAATAAATACAGCATCATGATAGAGGCTGTCAGGTCGATTCAATTCATCAGGAAATGGAACAATATGTAGGTGAAAACCGGCTGTTAAGAGGGTGTCTATAAAGTTCAGCCATTCCTGTCTGAGCAGGTTTTGATCAGGAACGATACCATGTTCCTGGGCATAAAGCGTGGCAAAGTTCATACTTGATTCTGTGTCCCCTTGATGAACGGGGTAGCCTTTGTGCCACATACCGTGGACTTCAGCAGTCACCGGGGCTAACCCCAGTAATATTATTTCTCGATTGTGTAGGTGTGAATTCATGGGGTGAAGATAGGATAGAAGTTAGGAGTTAGAAGTTAGAAGTTAGGAGATAGAAAGTAGGAAGTAGAAAGTAGGAAGTAGAAAGTAGGAAGTAGAAAGTAGAAAGTAGAAAGGAGGAGAGCTTTCTGACAAACTGAATGATTGGTTCGAATCCGGTAACATGATTGCTTTGTTCGTAAGCTTCGTTCAATTCGTTGTGAAATAAATAGAAGGAAGAATTTAAAGTTATGGAGTTTTGCAGGATTCCTTCACCTGAACTAATTCGGGTGTGATGAGAATTGATATAATTGAGATTCTCTTTGTGGAACATGTAGTTCTGATTTAATTAGACGCGATGGATATTAGTAAAATATTAAGCGAATGGCCTTTTGATCCCCTTACCGTAAGTGCCAGAATAATTAAGGCTGAGGATGGTCGACAGTTGGTCCAGATGCGGGTTGACCTTGGTCTTATCCAAATGGAATATATAGGCAGGCCTGATGGCTATCGTCCTGAAGGTTTTGAATCCTATCTGGACTATTATCGCTCCCTGGCGGCCGCCGAAAAAGAGTTCACCTTAGATCCGCGTCAATCCTTTAACCTGAGACAGGAGGGGCTGCAGTATTATCATCGCTATCTCAGTCTGCACCAGTTGAAGGATTACCAGGGTGTTATACGTGATACCCGCCATAATCTTGATATCCTCAATGTCATCGCGAACTATGCCGGAGCAGTTGAGAATATTACCAGTCAACAGCACCGACCATATGTAATGATGATGAATACATCTGCTAAAACCATGCTGAAACTTGAGTCCAACGACAAGGGTGAAGCCTTGAGAATTCTAAAAGCAGGTGTTCGCCAAATCAAACATGTCTACAAAAATGTTCTCGATGATCCTCAACCCGATTTGAGTCCTGAAATTTTTCAGCTTCGTGAATTACAGCACCGCATTACTGACGATGGAATCCCCTCAGAGTTACCTGTACAGGAAAAACTGGAGATTGAACTGCAAATGGCTTTGCTTTCTGAAAATTATGAGGAAGCAGCCATACTTCGAGACCAGATTGACCGATCATCCAAGTAGACCGTTTTAAAATTTACAATTTATTCAGGTAATATCAGCGATCGGTAGGTCGCCAGATTTACAATTGGTGGTTTAAAGAGATCCTGAAGAACCATTCCCACTGCACCAAGAGTTCCGGCCCGATTTTTCAGTGCACCCGCCTTAATTTCAACTACTTCCGCTGGAATCAATAAAACATCTTCTTTGGCACTCTTCGTCGCCGAATCAAGGACTATGGGACACTTATCAATCACGGGGCCACCCATAATGATCAATTCCGGATTAAATAGATTGATCACACCAATTGTGAGTATTCCTAGTATTTCTCCAAATTCTTTGAGGGCTTCCAGAGCTAGGGCATCATTATTCTTGGCTGCAGTAGCAATGCTCTGCAAATTGATCTCAGAATCTTTGAGGACTGTCATCCTTCCATTGGCGCTTACAGCCTGCTGCATTGAATATTCCAGATGCGGTGTCGTAAGAATCTCGCCATAACGATGTTGATCCTGATAGAGGATGGGATATTTGCCACGATTAATTCCACGGGCAGAAATTTCGGTATAACCAACTTCTCCAGCTGAAGCAGTAATTCCACGATAGATATCACCATTTATGATGATTCCTGCTCCAATCCCCTCACCCAACCAGATGTAAACCACATTCTTGGCCTGCTGGCCAGCACCCCAATGATATTCACCCAGCGTAATGGTCTTCACATCATTTTCCATGTAGATTTTGGTATCCAGGGAATCTTCGAGGAATGTTTTTATTGGAAAGCCTTCCCACTCTTTTAATGAATGAGTGGATAGAATAGAACCCCCTTCATAATCAATCAGTCCAGGTAGCGCAATTCCCACACCCAGAATCGATTTCATTTTCTCTTCATCACCGACCATTTTTTCAATTGATTTGGTTATACGGGTCAAAATGGCTTTTGGATTGGTGTTGTCATTAAAATTCACCACACCTTCATGCAAAATTTCTGCATTCATATTGGTGATGAGTATGGTAGCACTATGTAAATGTAGTTCTACTCCGATAGCCAGTCCAGCATCAGCATTGAACTCTAGCATCACAGGTCGTCTTCCACCCTGGACAGTGGATTCCCCCTTACCAATTTCAAAAAGAATATTAGTCCCGAGAAGACGGCGAACAATACCACCAATAATTACTTTTGAAACACCCATGCGACGGGCTACTTCAGATCTGGAAATGGGACCTTCATCACGGACGATCCGCAACACTGAGATTTCATTAATTTGACGAACGAAATGGAAATTCGATTTTTTCATAAATGTCTCCAGAGCTCAACTGCTATAGCCATCCAGAATGAATTCATTAGTTTGTTGAGGTCTACTTTACAATCTTCGTTTACAGTTTGTATTCCCAGGTTAGTAAGTTAATCTTTTTTACTTACTAATGCTATCGCTTTGTGTATTGATTCAACAGAGAGCTGGCTTAGATTCAACTGAATGCATTTTCATGGCAATATTCTCTAGTAGTATGTGCAGACCTTGCGTGGATGAAGATCACTTTGCTATCCACAGACTCGATGGTTAGGTAGAATCACAAATTAGGAAAGTATCATGAGCCCATACATACTCTTTGAACCTGAGAACCTATCCCCCTTTGGACCAATGACACTACTTCGTTCCGTTGCAGAACTGCGATACGGCATTTATTCCAATCTGGAAAGAGCCCAACATATTTTTGCTGATAGTGACATCCAAATGTGGGTTCGGCCCATATTGGCTAAGGAGCACATTGAGAAGTATCCCAAAACTCCCATAAATAAGAATGCTGGGAAAGATGCCATATTTCTGAATGGGGCAACTCCAGCATGGTTGTACCCCGCTGCCATTGCAATTCTAGAGGAATCAGATACATCTGCAGTAGTCATTGATGATCAGATCATTGCTGCACGCCTGGGATCAGCATTGAAATTCAGCGCAGACTTTCATCTATCATTGGAAAAGCTACAAAATATTATCTGCGATGCTGAGTTATGCGAAAAACACCCGAACTGGATATGGGATTATTTGGATTTTATCGCCCCGGCCATTGAATTTGACGCAAAAATCTGGGTTGAAGAAAATAATATCCTCAACAAACTTCCAGCTGATCTTTACACCCTTACAGATCGCAATATTTTTATCCACAACACAGCACAGATCGGGAAATTTGTGCATCTTGATGCCAGCAATGGACCCATTGTTATCGATCAGGATTGCAAGATCAGTCCTTTCAGCTCAATTGTTGGTCCAGTATATCTGGGGAAGCGCAGCTCATTAAAGCCTTCCACCTCCATCAGACACACTGTTGTTGGCCAAGTATGCAATTTAGGCGGTGAGATCAAGGGCTCTATCATTCATCCCTATTCTAATAAGAGTCATGCTGGTTTTCTTGGTGATTCTATTCTAGGGTCCTGGATCAATCTTGGAGCAGGAACCATCACCAGCAATATGAAGAACAATTACCAGCAGATTCGTGTTTCCTGGGATGGCAATAATTACGAGAGTGGTCGTCAATTTCTGGGCTCCATTATTGGAGATCATACCAAAACAGCCATTGGGGTTCGCTTAAATACTGGCACCCTCATCGGACCATTTTGCAACGTCTTTCAAGCCGATTTTCCACCACGTGCTATCCCATCATTTTCATGGGGAAATGGAACACATGAGCTAGAAAAAGCACTTCAAACGGCTGAGCTGATGTTGAAGCGCCGTAGCTTAACCTTGTCTGAGACTCAGATTAAGTTGATCAAAGATCTGGCTGAAGATCACACACACTTTATTCGTTTTTAAGAAACATTCCACAACTTTACAGGATACTCATGCACTATTCTCGGATTTTTAGACTTTCTGCTGTAACCCTGGCAGTCCTCGTACTCATCACCTGTAGTAGCCAACCAGCTGCTGTTGATTCATCACCATGGGTAAGGACGACACTCAAGAAATTAAGTCTGCGCCAAAAAATATCTCAGATGATGGTCTATTCCATGAGCCTTGACTATTTGCCAGCAGAATCTGCCCGTTGGGAAGAAATCCAGGATCTCCTTGAAACCGATGGCATTGGATTTATCCACGTCTGGGGTGGTGAAACCGCTTCCGCCTTAACGCTGCTCAATGAAATGCAGTCTCGTTCTACTGTCCCGATTATGATACAGGCAGACCTGGAGTACGGACTTCAGAAAAGGTTTGGTGCAGGAACACAAATTCCGTGGCCTATGGCACTGGCTGCTACCGGTGACCCAAAGCTGGCATTTGAAGCAGGTCGAATTACCGCTGAAGAAGGCCGTGCATTGGGTATTCATCTGGCTCTGGCCCCAGTTGTTGATGTGAATAACAACCCATCCAATCCCATCATTAACACCCGAGCGTTTAGTGAGGATCCTGATGAAGTCTCACGGTATGCCATCAGTTTTATGCAGGGACTTCACTCCCAGGGCATGTTAGCCACTGCCAAGCACTATCCAGGTCATGGTGACACTCATACAGATTCCCATATTTCGCTGGCACAAATTCCCTCTGATTCTGCCCGTCTGTGGGATGTAGAGCTCAAACCTTTTCAGGCTATCATTGATGCAGGGGTTGATCTGGTCATGGTGGGTCATCTTGATGCCGGTGAATTTCAGCTGGAGCCGGGTATTCCCTCCAGCCTCTCCCCCTTCTGGTTACACGATATATTAAGAAAGAAACAAGGTTTTAAAGGCGCAATCATTACGGATGCCATGGCCATGGGTGGCATCACCAGAAATTATCCCGATCGATATGCCTTGATCCAGACCATAAAGGCGGGCTCTGATATCATCATTCAGAATCGGAATTATAAAGGGTCAGTTGACTGGATTGAAGAAGCCGTGAGAGATGGATTGATCAGCGAAAGTCGAATTGATGAATCCGTCGTGAGGATTCTGACTCTCAAGCAAAAACTTGGTCTGGACAAAAAGAAAACTTTAAGTCTAGCTGATATGCAGACCAGACTGGGCACCCAACACAATAAGTCTGTGGCTCAGGATATCATGAGCAAGGCCATCACACTGGTTAGAGACAATCAGGATCTTGTGCCTGTAAGTACGACAGATTCACAACATGTCTATATTGTCGATATTCGTGACTGGGCCAATGATCATGACAGATCAACTATTCAGTCGGTGCTCCAACACTCCCTCAACAATGTTTCAACCTGGATCCTGGACAATTCTGATTTAGCCTCGACCTATGACAATGTTCTGGCAAGTATTCCAGATTCTGCCAAGGTGATTTTGAATATCTTCAGTCGGGTCAAAATGAACAAGGATCGTGTGCTTTTACCGCCCCTGCAAAGTGATTTCGTTGATTCCCTTTCTCGTAAGACACCTCATATGACTGTCACCAGTTTGGGAACGCCCTATTTAATCCGCGCTTTTCCAGACATTCCCACCTACCTCGTGACTTATGGCAGTCAAACGGAGATGCAGCGGGCGCTAGGCAGGGCACTATTGGGACAAGCCAACATTACTGGTAAGCTTCCCATCACCATTCCAGATATTGCAAAACGAGGTGACGGCTTAACCAGAAATGGAATTCCCACATCAAGTGTGACAACTCATGTCAAATCCAGACTTCAGCCAACGATTCTGCAACATGTGGCTCCTGAAGACATTGGCGCTGATCCTGGCAAAATAATGCACCATGTGAATCAGGCTCTTGACGAAAATGCCTGGCCCGGCGGCGTACTTCTGGCAGCTAAAGACGGCAAAATTTTTATGCATGAATATTTTGGTGAACATACCTACGACTCAGAACGACACACCTACCGTGGGAACATTTTTGATCTGGCCTCAGTCACCAAAGTGATAGCCACGACATCGGCAGCCATGAAACTTTACGAGGAGGGCAAACTTAATCTGGACACGACGGTGGTCTCCTATCTCCCAGAATTTGCTGGACCCGATTCGCTGAATGACTCATTGAAACAAACCATTACCATTAAAAACCTGCTGACACACACTGCAGGCATGAAACCCTTCAAGCGCTTTTACCTCATGGAGCCTCCCAACAGTGAAGCGCTGCTGGACAGTGTGTTTGAGTCAGAACTGGACACAATTCCAGGCACCAAATACAAGTATTCTGATATCGGTTTGATAACGCTGGGGAAAGTGATAGAGAAACTGGCTGGGACTGATTTGAAAGCTTTTACGGATAGCGTCATATTCGAACCCCTCGCCATGCATAGCACTGGCTATCTACCTGATCAAAGGCTTGATCGAATTGTTCCAACTGAGATCAGTGAGTTGGATAGCATGTTGGTACATGGTTTTGTCCATGATGAAAACTCACATTCCCTGGGTGGGATTACTGGCCATGCTGGTCTCTTTGCTACTGCAATTGATCTGGCTAGATTTTCACAGATGATGCTAAACGAGGGCACACTTGGAGATACTGTCATATTCAAACCTGAGACCATCGAATTATTTACCCAACGAGCAAATATGCTGGATGAGGAAAACTCACGCTGTCTCGGTTGGGACAGTCCTTCGGAGAGCAGTTCAGGTGGTGTCTATTTGAGTGCCAATAGTTTTGGGCATACGGGGTTCACAGGAACTTCCATTTGGATTGATCCAGACAATCAGATGTTTGTCATTTTGCTCACCAATGCGGTCCATCCAAATCGTAGTTACAAATATCCCAACTATTTTGACTGGCGTCAACGTGTCCATTCATCCGTATACGAAAGTCTGGGATTTACGGAAATCACGGTAGGTCTGGAATGGCGTGACCGCTGGATTAGAGAAGAGCGACGCCGGAACTCCTGGTGGTATAAACTTTGGCATTAAAGTTTGAAATGTCTTCGCGGGATCCCGGACACGTCATCTCGAGCGGAGTCGAGAGATGATCACACCAGACTGATGCACAGTATCCCTCGACTCCGCTCGGGATGACAAGCCAAAAATATTGAAAGAATACGATAAGAAACTAAGCAGGAGTTAAAGATGCACATAAAAATTCGACCCCATAATGAAGCCAGCCGTAAGCAATACAAACAACATGGGCATTACCATGCCGGTGATGCTGGTCTCGATTTATTCATCATGGAAGACCAAATCATCAGAGCTGGTGAAACTGCACCTCTGAAACTGCAAATATCCTGCGAAACAGCCTCAGGCCAACCCTACTATCTCATGCCCCGTTCAAGTATCTCTAAGACCCCTTTAAGGATGTCAAACTCCATTGGATTAATAGATGGTGGATATCGTGGTGAAATAATCGGGATGGTGGACAATATTAAGACTGAGGATTACCAGGTCTCTGCTGGAGATCGCCTGTTCCAATTGGTTGCCATGGATGGCTCACCCATCACCTTCGAACTGGTAGAGAACCTCAGTGACACCGCGCGTGGCACCGGTGGATTTGGGAGCACAGGGAACTAGTATTCCCAATATCACCGGAATGGCGGTCTGAGTTATTTAATTCAGTCGCTACAACTCATCAAAATTATTTCTAATTGCTTTCATGTAATTCCTGGTCACGAAAAATGAATGATATCGGTTTATATCACTGTTATTATTCAATATACAGGTCTATTAATCACTTCTTTTTTCGTTGATTTTTACTTGGAGTCAGATTGTAACCTGAATATAATTTGGCGCTCTAAAGGTGTGAGTGCTAATTGAGCATAATTTTGAATTATATACGTCAGTTGCAACTGACAATCCTTTAAAAGAAACGAGAGGA